>JAABUM010001430.1_pt1 | contig 35947 bp, 41 predicted proteins | sample 5559161 | NCBI WGS metagenome assembly JAABUM01 (sample SAMN10711868, study PRJNA513369) | rock metagenome | isolation source: Antarctica rocks | place: Antarctica: Victoria Land, Siegfried Peak nord
CTGGAAGCCACCCAGCACACGCTGATCGGGTTCTACGAAACGTTCGGCTTCACCCGCACCGACCCCCTCGACGTTCCCCACGGCGGGCCCCGGGTGTGGGGTATGTGGCGTGCTCCACGCTGAGCCGTCGGGCACTCCGGCACACACCCTCACCGCCGACTCCTTTGGCGGTCGGTGAGGATTGCCCGGACCTGGGCGCGCCCTGCCCCGTTGAGTGCTGCTCGGCCGATGGTGCGGGCTTCGGTGGCGGCGGCGAGTTGTGCGGGTGCTGCGGCGTTGCGTTCGGCGGCGGCGGCGGTTTCGATGGCGGTGTGGGCGTCGCGCCAGAGGGTGGGGCGTTCGCCGATGTCGCCGCGGTGAAGCAGGGCGAGTAAGTATTTGACGGGGTTGTGGGGTGTGTCATAGACCCGGAACCCGGTGGTGGCGACGTCGTTGAGGTGTTGGATGACGTCGCGGTCGGTCCACCCGGCTTGAGCCCAGCGGGTGAGTGCCGCGGTGTAGGCGTGTGGGGAGTACCGCCGTATCCACCCGGGGCACTCCGGATGTGCCCGCAGCGCTTTGCTCAGCGCCAATCCCACCCCGCCAGGGTCGTACACACCTGCCCGAACCCCTCCTCGTGTCGATGCGCGGCGCGGAGCGCCGTCTACTGATCCCGAAGGGTGCTCTGCGCCGGTAGAAACCACCCTCTCTCCGAGAGAGGGGGTAGGGACAAGACCACTGCGTGGAGGGGTGCCATCGGGTGGTTGACCTGCGCCGATGCGCACCGGGTTATCCACAGGGTGGGTGCGGGTGTGGTGCAGGGCGTACACGGCGGTCCACCCGCGTCCCTTGTCGCCGCGTTCAGCGGAGTCCAACCGCTCCAGCAGCGTGCGTTGGCGCCCTGCTTGGACTTCGGTGGCGAGCCCAACGAGGCGGAGGAAGGTACGGGCCCGGCTGATGGTGCGCTCACCGCGCCCGGTGGTCGCGGTCATGCCCCGATCGGCGCCGCTCTGCCCGAGCAGGGGCCCGCTGTTGCGGCCAGTGTGAAAGTCGGCCGCGGCCGCGTGCGCGGCGGCCACCGCCAGGACAGCAGGCAACGAGATACCACCACCCGTCGTGGCGACGAGCTGGTGACGCACCAGCAGATAGTGCCTGCGGTAGACCCGCTCGACGTGCTCGATCCACCGCCGGGCGGAGCACCAGCACGGAACACGTGCATACGCACCCGGTGAGACCGGCCGACGTAACAACGGGCGTAGCGGCACCGCCCCGTGAGCGTCGCGGCGGCCCGGGGGTCGCGAGGCAGCAGCGGGGCCGCGGGGCGGCCGTTTCCCCCGCTCGCCGACACGGGCGGGTTTGGATTGATCCAGATATGGACTGGTTTCAGGGTAAGAGGTACCCTCAGACAAGGCGCTCAAGCCAGGTCCCTTCGGGGCAGTGCACCAAGTCAGCGAGCTTCCAACTCGTCGGCCCTAGCTTTATCCGAACCCTCCCCGGCCAGGGAGGGTTTTCGGCGTTTAGGGGCTACCTGGTGCGATGTGGAGTTATCAGAGTGCGGCTGCGCCGCTCACATCACGCGCTCTGAGGCAACACCTCCTGGTCCAGCAGATACATGAGGTCCGAGCGGTCGAAGTGGGCACATGTCAGATCGGCGATGTACTGGCTGACTGTCGTGCCGCGTTCAGCTGCGGCGACTTTGATGGCGGCATAAACCGGTCGTGGGAGGCGAGTCGACACTTGTTGCCGGTCACCCTTGTTTGGCTGTGCCATGTTGGGCAGCGTTGCACAGGTACCTGGTAATGCGCCGGTTTGTCTGGCCGACACGCCGTAGATCAGCCCAAAGTAGTGTGCAGTGGTCGAAAGCTGGGCGTCCGTTATTTGCTGCGTAGTCGCGCGAGTCGGCGGTCGCGAGTGCGTTGCCAGACGGTGGCAAGTTGTTCGGGGGTGACGTCGTAGAGCGTTGCCAGGGTGTTGAGTTCGGAATCTCTGGGTTGTCGGCGGCCAGTCTCTACGGCAGCGAGCCGCGATCGGCTTAGCCCGGCGGCGTTGGCTGTGTTGTCTTGGCTGTGTCCCAAGTGATGTCTGAGATCCGCCATCTTGAGTTCGGACTCCGGGACAGGGGCTAGGTCCGCGATACGCGTGCCGAGTGCTTTCGCCACGGTGGCCAAGGTGCTCGGAGTGGGGAGTGCGCGACCCAGTTCCCATGAGTCGATGGTGGTTTCACTAACCCCTGACAGGTCGGCGAGGTCACTGAGGCTGAGCTTTCGTTGGGCGCGGCGGCGTCTGAGCGCGGCGGGTGAGAACCCCTCCACACCGCTGCGTGGCACACGTACCTCCGGTCTGACCTGCCGTCTCTTTTCGTGCATTCTTCCCACACTCCTGATCGCTCTGGCGCGTTGTAGTCGAAACCTGGTGTGCGAAAGACTAGACGAGTGAGCGGTTTTTAAGTAGCGTGCTGTGAGTCTGAACAGCGGAACGTGACGACACGACGATTTCGTATACGAGGTCGGTGTCCAGGCCCGGACTGTCCGGTCTTGTAGCCAAAGCGATCAGGAGCACCCTCCGGAGGGGGGCAAGTGAAGATTCAACAGTTGACTCGCCGATCGTGGTTCTCGTACGGTGTGTGTGCCCCTCATCACTGTTGGTGGTGTGGGATCGGCGCCCCTGACGACACGAGGCGACCGACTGCGGATAGTGCCAGGACACCCCGGGAGGGGTGTGTCCTCTGCCGTAGTCGGATTGGGGTGTTCCGCTTGTTTTTCGTGTTGTTGGTGCGCTCTCGGCGCCGGTCGGTGGGGGCTCCTGGCGCCGGCGCGGCCACCGCGGTGGCCGCCGGATGCCCTTCGGTGGCCGCGCCGGGTCCGCCCTCTCAACAAATGTCATGTCAACGCTCGCGGGTAGAACGGCGCGCCTGCGTGCCGCCGGTCTCGTCGCAGATGGAACGAAGCCGGAGGCAAAGTCGTGACCAGTGATGAGAACAATCGGGTGGCCCGTCGGGGTCCGTCGTGGGCGCCTGTAGCTGCGGCGGAGACACGAGCACCGAGTCCTGCTGTGAGTCCACTTCCGCCCGACCAGTCCGATGCTGTGCCACCTCCATGGTTAGCGGAGAAAGGGTCCAGTAAGGACTCCTCTGCTCCGTCTCCGCAACGTCCAGTCGAGGCGTCACGTGCTGCCATTGAGCTGGTTCCTGATACCCCGGCTATTGCCAAACAGGATGGGCCGGAAGGGTTGACGCAGAGGTTGTCGCGGGCGGGGGTCTCCGAGCCTGCCCGTCCGCCCGCTTCCGTCCGGTCGGCTTCCATGGAGCCGGTTGTTCAACAAGATCTGGGCGCGCCGCGGTCGGTGGCGGATTTGACGACGTCGGTGTTGTTGCGTCCGCCGGTGCGGGTGCCGACGCGGGGTTGGCGGCGTGCGGTGCATGTGTTGTCGGGCGGGGCTGTGAATCCGGGTGAGTCACCGGAGGAGGTGGCGCATCGGGAGCTGGTGGCGCGGGTGAATGTGCCGATCCGGGGTGCGTACAAGATCGCCCTGCTGTCGCTAAAGGGCGGGGTGGGTAAGACCACGGTCACCGCGTGCTTGGGGGCAACGTTGGCGTCGCTGCGCGGTGACCGGGTCGTGGCTGTGGATGCGAACCCGGACCGAGGCACACTGGGCCAGCGAGTCGCCACAGAAACGTCGGCCACGGTGCGGGACTTGCTGGCGGATACCGCGATCGACCGCTACAGCGATGTCCGGTCCTACACCTCGCAAGCGGTGTCCCGGCTGGAGGTTGTCGCCTCCGACACCGACCCGGCGGTGTCCGAGGCGTTCTCCGAGGCCGACTATCGCCAGGCGATGGCCGTACTGGAGCGGTTCTACAACATCATCCTCACCGACTGCGGGACCGGCTTGCTGCACTCGGCGATGACCGGGGTGCTCGATGAGGCCGACAGCCTGGTGTTGGTGTCCTCCCCGGCCATCGACGGCGCCCGCAGCGCCGCCGCCACCTTGGATTGGTTGGACGCCCACGGCTACCGGGAGCTGACCCAGCGCACGGTAGTGGTGATCAACGCCGTCCCCGCCCGCACGCGCCACCTCAACATGACGGCGTTGTTGGAGCATTTCACCGCCCGGTGCCGGGCGGTGCAGGTGCTGCCGTACGACCAGCACCTGGAAGAGGGCGCCGAGATCGACCTCGACCGTCTGGCGCTGTCGACGCGGCGGGCGTTCGAACAGCTCGCCGCCACCGTCGCCGAAGATTTCCCCGAGGCCGCGGGCCGCCACGCCCAGCAAGGCCGCCGATGACCACGACTGCGACCACCGTGTTCTGGATTGCGCAAGCATTGGCGGGTGGGTTGCTGTGTCTGTGCATCTACCGGAACTGCACGCTCGCCTGGTTCGGTGGGGAGGAGGCGGGCGGGGCTGAGTTGACCCGCGGTGAGCGGGCGGTGATCGCCACGTTCTACGGCATGACCGTGGCGGGGGCGGTCAACGGCGCCGGCGGCGGTGCCGGGTTGCTGCTGCTGGGCGCCCCTCACGGGCTGGCGAGTACGCCGTTGGTGGGCGTGCTGTGGTCCTTCATTAGGGCTGCTATGCAGTGCTTTGCGGTGGCCGCCGCCGCGGCCCTGAGTGCGTCCCCATTGGTGACCGGGATGGCGGCAGCGCCGCGCCCACCGCGGCGAGGTGGCCGTCGTGGCTGAGGAGGACAGCAAGTCTTCGGCTGCGGTGATCGTGGCCCTGGTCGGGGCCCCGGTGTTCGTGGTGCTGCTGCTGGTGGTGGTGCTGGTCGGGGGTGGGGACACTCCACCCCCGTGCGGTGCGGGCGGTGGGTCGGCGCCGGGGGTGGGGACGTTGAAGGTGGGGGGCATCCCCGCCAACTACGTGCCCCTGATTCAGAAGGGGGGCACGGTGTGTCCGGAGTTCCCGGCCCCGGTGATCGCCGCGCAGCTGGATCAGGAGTCCGGGTTTTCCGACCCCACGTCCTCCACGGGGGCCCAAGGTCCGGCCCAATTTGAACCGGCCAGTTGGGTGACCTGGGGAAACGGTGGCAATGTGCACGACCCCGTCGCCGCTATCGACGCACAAGCCCGCTTCGACTGCGCCCTGGCCGGGCAGGTGAAGACCGCGCAGGCAGCCGGGCAGATTCACTCTTCGGCGTCGGTGACCGAAATGGCCCTTGGTGGGTACAATGCCGGATTTGGGGCAGTTGAGGCGTCTGGGGGGATTCCGCAGAACTCGCAGACCATGGCCTACGTGCCGCGGATCATGAACTTAGCACGCACCACGTTCTCCGAGGCCGGAACCCTGGCCGCCCCCGGTGGCGCCCCAGCCCCGGATGCGCCTCCCACCGGTGGTGGTGATCAGGCCGCTGGCGGGTGCGGGGGTGCCCCGCAGGTGCAGGTGTTGGCGCTGACGTATCCGGGGGTGAGCGGTCCGCACGCGGTGGACGTGTATCTGCCGCCGGGTGGCGGCCCGGGGAAGGCACCCGTCCCCATGGTGGTGGCTATTCATGGAGGTGGCTGGTTTTTCGGGGACCGCCACGAGCTGGACCAGGTCTCGCGGGATGCCGCGATGCACGGGTACGTGATCATCAATGGGGACTACACCTTGGACGCCCCACGGTATCCGCGGGAACTCGACGATGTGCGGGCAGAGATCGCCTGGGCCCGTGCCCACGCCGGGGAGTGGGGTGGCGACCCGGCGAAGATGGCCACCTGGGGCGACAGTGCGGGGGCGAACCTGGCGGTCACGGTGGCCACCACCGGCGACCACGCCGGGTTGCAGGCCGCGGTGGGATGGTCGGGTCCCTACAGCCTGGCGGATTTGCCGTCGGGTTTGACCGCCGCCTCCACCGACTACCAGAAACTCGCCTCGATCGCGGACCCCGCGATCTACACCGGGTGCCTGCCGATCTTCTGCCCGCAGGTGTACACCGCGGTGTCCCCGGCGGTGTCCGCGACCCCGGGTGCACCACCGGTGTATTTGGCGAATTCGCAGACCGAGTTGGTGCCGTTGGCCCAGCAGGATCAGATGGTCGCCACCCTGGCCCGCCTCGGGGTGCCGCACCAGGCGGTCGTCGTGCCCGGGACCGGGCATGCCACCGCCTATCAAGACCAGCAGACGCAACCGACGTTGACGTGGCTGGATCACACCCTCGGCTTCACCCCACCCCCGGTCGGTGGCGGAGTGGGGTCCGGGGGTGGTGGCCCCCGAGCCCAGCAGGTCGTCGCGGCCGCGCACACCCAACTCGGTTTGCCCTACATCTGGGGGGGTGGTGGGTACAACGGTCCCACTGGTGGTGGTTTTGACTGTAGTGGACTCACATCCTATGCCTTCCACCAGGTGGGCCTCGACCTCCCCAGAACGGCGCAGGCCCAGTACGCCGCCACCGCGGCGACTCGGGTATCGGGCGGCTTCACCCCCGCCGCGTATCAGCCGGGTGACCTGCTGTTCTACGGCACCGACACCAACATTCACCACGTCGCGATCGCCATCGGCAACGGCCAACTCATCCAGGCCAGCACGTTCGGCGAACCGCTGAACATCAAACCCATTTACAACGGCGGCGATTTTTACGCCGCCACCCGACCACTCGGAACGAGCGGAGCACCCCAATGAGCACACCCCTGACCCGCCGGTGGACCGTCGGCACGGTCCTGGCCGCCGGCACAGTGTGCGCGGCGTGCACCAGCACCACCACCTCGCCGCCGGCACCACCGGCACCGACGTCGAGCATCGCTGCACCCCTCCCGCCGTCCTCTTCGCCGGCGCCGGGGCCGACCGTGGCATTGACGGGCACCCCGTTTCCCTCGGCACCACCGGTGCCGACCGGAATCAGTGGGCAGCCCCGCGGGGCCAGCAGGACGGCGGCGACCGCGAGTGATCCGGACGGTGTGGCGCAGGCGTTCGCGACGGTGACGTTCACCTTCGACACCGCCCTGGACCGGTCTCCCTTCGACGCGCAGGCCCGCTCCGCGACCTACGCCACCCCAGCCTTCGCGGCGACCTTGAAACGGCCGTTGGTTCAGGGTGGTGGGCAGGAGTGGAACACCCTGGCCGCTCATCACGGGTTCACCACCGTCGGGTTGGTGGCGAACAATGACGACGGCCGCCCAGCGGATCAGCTGCGGGCCGCGGCCCGCGGCTACACCGTCACGGTCACCGGGCACGGCGACGCCGGGTGGACCCAAACAGTGGACACCGAAGCCATGTACCTCTACCTCACCCGCACAGGCGGTACCTCCCCGTGGCAGGTGGACCGGGTGTCCTTCGGGTCCGGGCAATGACCCGCACCCCCCGCCGGAGACCGGCGCCGATGACGGGGCATGTGTCCCCGTCGGGGCAGTTGTGGAACGTGCCCCGCTACCCCTGCCCCGTCGTGGTGCTGCACTCGGAGAAGGTCCTCATCGACGACACGGCGATCCCGGTGCCCGACGGGGCGGAGCCGAACACGGTGGCCATCGACGAGCTGGTCCGCCAAGCCCTGGAGCTGCGGGGACCGGACGGGGCGATTACCGCGACGGTGCGTACCGGGGAGGACCCGGCGGTGTGGCAGGCCATCGTCACCGCCGCCGGGGAAGTCTTCGACGCCACCCCCGCCCCCACAGCATCCGGGAAGTTGGGGGGACGCAACCGGCAACTGCTGCTGGCCGGGGGCGGTGTCGTGGTGGTGTTGGTGGTGTTCCTCGGTGCCCTGCTCATGGTGGGTGGGCAACCTCCCGCAGCTGCCCCGGTCGCCGCGGCGCCACCCCCGACCGGGACTCCCACCCCCTACCCGCAGCTGCCGCCGCCGGGGTTTTCCGGGCGGGCGGACTGGTCCGCGGTCATCACCGGTTCCTCCGTGCCGGTGATCAGCGGGCAGGGCGCGGTGATCACCACCGATGGCACCACCAGCGCCTCGACGTTGAGTGTTCGCGATCCCCAGACCGGGGTCCCGGTGTGGTCCACCCCCCTGCCCGCCGACGCCGTGTCCTCTACCGGAGGGCTGCATGTGTCGCTGATCGACGGGGTCGAATCCGTGGTGGTGCACACCCAGACCAGCCTGGCGTGGTGGCCGGTGACCGGGGACCACACCGCCCAGTCGGTGACACTGCCCGAACAAGCGGCCGTGTCCTGGGCCGGGTCCACCCCGATGGTCACGGTCCCCGGCCAGCACGCCGCCCTCATCACACAGGGGCAGCTCACCGACCGGGTCGTCCCGGCGGGGGCGGTGGCCCTCGGCGCCACCGGTGACACCATCGTCGCCGCGAACAGCGCCGGGCAGCTCTGGCGACTCACCCCCGCCGCCGCCCAATTCCCGCCCACCCCCATCGGGGCCCTGAGCGTTCCGGCCGGGGCGGTGAGCCTCGCCGGCATCGCCGGCTACACCGCCCCCCTGGGTCGATCGGGCACGGAGTTGTTGGTGGCCACCTGGTACACCCCAGACCCGGCCACCAGGCTCGTGAGCCTTCTCGACGCCGCCACCGCGACCGCGGTGGGAGCCCCGGTCACCGCGTCCACCACCGATGTGTCCTCCGCCGGGTGGCACCCCTCCCCCCGGGGCACCTTGGGCATGGTGGGCACCGTCCTCGTCGACGCCACGACACGAGCCCTGCACCTGGTGCCCACCGGGTGGCAGCTGGACCACGTCAGCGACACCACCGCCTACGGCACCACCAGCCAACACCACCAAGCGGTGTCGGCGACCGGAACGGTGACCGACACCGGCTCCGGGGTCATCCCCGTGGGCACCACCGGGGATCGGGCGGTGGTGACGTCCACCGTCGGGAACACCACCACCGTCTACGGGCTGCCCCTGAGCACCGTGGGGGCGAGTCCGACACCGTCGGTGCCGGTGTCCGCCCCGCCCGCGTTGGCCCCGACCAACCCCGTGCCCAGCCCCGGACCCTCACCCACCGCACCACCGGCCCCGGCCGCGCAACCTGCGGCGCCGGTGGGGGTGCCTCCGCAGGCCGCCCCCGCACCACCCCCACCCGCGGCACCACCGGCAGGACCGGGCCGATGACCGAAGAAAGGAACGCTGTGAACCCGCTGCTGCCCCCACCACCCCCGCAGGCACCCCCCGCTGAGGCACCGGAGTCCTCACCGATCCTCGGCGACGCGGTCAGCGCCCACTACGGGCCACCCACCCCGCTGTACGTGTCCAACCCGCAAGGCCCGCAGCTCCCCACCTGGCGGGTGGACACCGAACCCCTGGTGTGGGTGGTCGGCGTCCACGGCGGGTCCGGGGCCTCCACCGTGGCCGCCCTGCTCGGCGAGGATGCCGTCGAGCTGTACCGGCACCTGCCGATCGTGCCGCACGGGTGGGCGCCACCGCGGGTGCTGCTCACCGCTCGCACCCACGCAGCCGGGTTGCACTACGCCGCCGGGGTCGCCGCCCAGTGGGCCACCGGGCTCACCGGAATTGAGCTACTGGGTCTGGCCGTCCTCGACGACGGGCCACGGCTGCCGAAAGAACTGGCCACCGAGGTCACCCGGGTCGCCGGCATGGTGCCCGCCCTGTGGCACCTGCCCTGGTGTGAGGAGTGGCGCAGCAGCGTCGAGGCGCCCACCGACAAATTGTCGCGGCGCACCCGCAAAAGCCTCGCCGAGATCTGGCACACCGCCGAGGACGCCCGCACCACCGCGGCGAGCAACCACACCAACCAAGGCACCACACCCGAGCGCAGCAGCAGCGCCCGGATCACCCCCCAAACCGTGAGCTGACAGGAGACACCGCCATGAACCTCATCGCCGCGCTGAACGGCCCCCAGACCCCGCCACCGGGCTCCGCGATCAACACCGCAGCCGTCACCGCCATCGACCGCGAGCGCGTCAAGGACAGGCTCTCGGAGCAGGGCCTACTCCTGTGCCTGGTGGGCACCGTCCTCATCGGCACCGCGGGAGCCATCGTCGGCTCCGTCACCTCCTGACCACACCACCACACGTCACTCACCGAGCACGTCCACCGAAAGGAAGGAAACCCCATGAGCATCCACTTCACAGCGGACTCACTCCCCGGCCCGGCATGGCATGGACCACCGGCAACGGGCATGGATTTCGGGGCAGAGCTGACCGTCCTGGGCTATCTGGCACTCGGCACGTTCGCAGTGCTCGCGGTGGGGTTGGTGATTTTCGCGATCCGCACCCGCCGCCGCGGCGGCGGGGGAGGGCCGCCTGAGGACGTCCCGGTCGACGTCACACTCCCACCCCCACCGGTACGGGCAGCGACCCAGTTGAGCCCACACCAGACGCGGGTGCCGTTGCGCGGTCCGCGACCCGGAACCGGTTTTCGCAACTCGTCCGTACCGGTCAGGACCACGACCGGCCACGGCGCACCGAGCACGGTGCCCGTGGGCGTCGTGGGCAGCCGACGATGAGCTCACCGACCGTTGTTTTGGTGGTGTGGGCCGCTGTTGCCCTGTGTCTTGTCGGCTCCGTCATCGCCGCGGTGGGAGTGGTGGACAAGTTGCGGCGAAGCGAACCGAGCGCCGCAGCCGGTCTCGCGATCCTCGGCGGTGTCCTCGGGGTCAGCACTACCGCCCTCACCGCTTCCCTGAGTGCGTAACCCACGACCACCCGTATCACCCAGCAAGTACGTCCAACTGAAAGGAATTCATCATGAGCATCACCACTTCCGTCTACGCCGCTTACCTCGCTGGTGGCTCGGACATCAACATCAACTCCAAGCGGCCGCCGGGCACCGACGGGATCGTCACCGTCGTGAACTACCTCGCCTGGGGTGCGTTCGCGGTGTGCCTGGTCGGGTTCGTGATCGCCGGTGCCTCCATCGCGATCAACCATCACCACGGCAAGGAGATGGAGTCGATGAAGGGGCTGTTCCTGTCGCTGCTGGGCACCGTTCTCATCGGCGCGGCCGGGGCCATCGTCGGCTCCGTGACCAACTAACCCAACCAACCGCGGGGAGACCGTCATGCTCGGCAAACGCCGCCGCACCACCACCGAGAACACCGCTTCGGCGAGGTTCTCACCGACCTGGTACGCCTCGGCCGCGCTCATGGTGGCGGTCATCCTCGCCCTGGTCGGGCTCCTCATCTACATCGGGGTTCGACCCCACTCGCCCACCCCAGCGGCGGCACCCCCAGCCGCCGCACCGACCAACCCGGGTGGGGTGGGCACCAACCCGGTGCCCACCCCACCCGGCACAGCAACCGACCCCACCCGCCCCGCGGGATGCCACACCACCGGCACCGACCAAACCATCCCCACCGGGCCGCCCGCCGGTGTTAATTGGACGCTCAGTGGGGGAGTGGCTGTGCCGTCCTCGGCCGCCGACGGGCCGACGCTTCATGGTGACGCTGGGGTGTCCTACTGCTACTCGGACACGCCGTTAGGGGCGCTGCTGGCAGTATCGAACATCGGTCAAGGCACCGGCACCCAAGCCGCGATTGAACAAGCCGAACTGAAATATTCAACGGTTCCGAGCCAATACAGCGCCGAGGCTGCCGCGAAAGGTAGCTCCTCAGATTCACCGACGACCGGTGTGCAACTCGCTGGCTTTCGGATCATCTCCTACTCACCAGCCTCGGCGAGCGTGTCGCTGGCATATAGCACCGCGGGTTCGCCGGGTTCGTACGGCGTGCTGACGATTGCGATGCAGTGGTACGAAGGCGATTGGCGGGTAGTTCTCCAACCGGGACCAAGTGCAGTGGTCACGAGCTCAACGGTTTCTACGCTCGCTAGTTTCATTCCGTGGTCGGGGGTGTCCTGAGATGCCCGATTGCGCAACGTTTGATTTCGTCTGCAAGGGGAAATCGGCGCTCAGCAATGTCGCTGGAGCCGCCGCATCGAAGGTGACGAACGGCTTTCTGGATGAGTTGCGGAAGTCGGCGGTGGATGCGACGACGTCGATGTTGAAGACGTTGGGGACGTTCTGGTTGAAGATCCCGTCGCCGGGGTTGGATTCGCGGCCGTTGATCGGGGTGCAGGGGGCTTCGGACACCAAGGGTTTGGGCGGGTTGGAGGTGTTGCAGTCCAACTTGGCGTGGTTCACGATCATCGCCGCGATCGTGGGGTTGATCTTGTGTGGTGCGCGGATGGGCATCACCGCCCGCGGGGAGCATGGTGCGGAGGGCGCGAAGATGCTCGTCCGCTTGATCGGTGTCGCCGGGGCGGGGTCAGCGGTCATCGCGGTGCTGGTGAAGGCCGGGGACGATTTCTCGCCGTGGCTGATCGAGCAGGCCACCGGGCAACCGTTCGACGAGTCCGCCCCGAGTCTGGTGAGTAATGCGGCGATGCTGTCGATGACCGCGCTGCTGACGATCATTTTGGCGATCGTCGCGATCTTCGGGTCCCTCGCGCAGGTGGTGTTCATGATCTTGCGTGGCGGTCTGCTGCTGATGTTGGTGGCGGTGTGGCCGTTGGCGGCGTCGATGTCCACAACGGAGCAGGGCATGCAGTGGTACAAGAAGATCAACGCCTACATCATCGCGTTCGTCCTGCTGAAACCGGTGTCCGCGATCATCTACTCGGCGGGTTTCCTTTTGTTGAAGGGCAGCCCGGGCACGACGGGTGACGCGACGACGAACGCCATCACCAGCACCCTGTCCGGATTGGCGATTTTGGGGTTGGCCGGCCTGGCGTTGCCCGCGCTGCTGCGGTTCGTGACCCCGATGATGGCCTCCGGGTCGGGGTCGTTGTCCGGTGGTGCGGCCCTCGGCGCGGCGGTCGCGGTTGGTGCCGCGGTGGTGACCATGGGCGCGGGAGGAGCGGCCGCGGGTGGCGGCGGAGCCAGCGCAGGGGGGGCGTCCGGTGGTGCCTCGGGGGCTGCTTCCTCGGGTGGTGCTTCCGGCGCGAGCTCCGCCTCCGGTGCTTCCGGTGGTGGCTCCGGTGGGGCCACCGGCGCGAGCGGCGGGGGCGGTGGTGGTGGTGGTGGTCCCTCTGGTTCCGGCGGCGGTGGTGATCCCACCGGCGGGAGCGGCGGTGGTGGCGGCGGTGCGTCTGGCGCTGGCGCTGGTGGCGGCGGGTCGTCGGGTGGTGCCGAGTCGGGTGGTTCCTCGGGTACGGGTGCCGCCTCGGTGCCCGCACCCTCGGGGGGCGCCGAGTCGGAGGCGTCCTCGGGGACGGGGGCCGCCCCGGTCCCCGCGGCGGGTGGCGGCCCGGACGGGGCGTCCTCAACCGGGTCCTCGTCAAATGGGTCCTCGGGCAGTTCCGGTGGCGGTGTGGGCGGTTCGACCACCAGCACTGACGGCGGTGGTGCCGCGTCGGGTGCTAACCCGCAACCCGCGGGGTCGTCCTCGGGTGGCGGCAGCTCCGGCGGCGGCGCGGGCGGTTCGACCACCAGCACTGACGGCGGTGGTGCCGCATCGGGTGCTAACCCGCAACCCGCGGGGTCCTCTTCGGGTGGCGGCGGCAACGGTGCCCGGACCGGCGGGCCTGGCGGGGCCCGCTCCAATGCGGGTCGCGCGGTGTGGGCCGGGGGCCAGGAACTGACCCGGCGCCTGGCCGAGACCAACGGTGAGTCCGCCGAGCCCCCGACCGGGCCGAATGGTGCCAACCATGAGCCCACGTGAGCACGAGCTTCGTTGTGTCCGTTTCGTCTCGAGAGAAAGGTAAGTCGATGTCTGACAATCAGGTTGAGTGCGTGATCGGGGTGGACACGGCCGACCCGAGGTGGTGGGTCGAGGTCACTGAGGCATTAGGCGGTGTGGTGGTGCCGGTGCCGTGCTCCGGTGGTGTGTCCTCATCGCTGACACCGGGTGCGGAAGTGCTCGCGTGAGCGCCCCGATCGTGGAGCGCATCTCCTACGGCAATCTCCGCCCGCCGCGACGACCTGGGGTGTTGGGGTTGGGGATGGCGGCGAGTGTGTGCGGGGGTATCGCCGCGATCGTGGTGGTGGTGATGCTGATGTTCGCGGGCATCCTCGCCGCCCTGGTCACGTTGGTGGTGCTGACGTTGGTGCTGCTGCCGTTGGTCATCCACGGCCGCGACGGGCACACCGGCTACGAGAAGATCCTGGCTGCGACCCTGTTTCGGCGGTCGGACCGGGCCGGCAAAACGAAGTACGTGTCCGGGGTGACGGGCCAGACCCCCGATGGGTGCACCCGGTTGCCGGGGTTGTTGGCGGCCACCGAACTGGTCTCGGGCACCGATGTGTACGGCGAGGAGTTCGGGGTGCTCATCACCCCGGCGATCGAGCACTACTCGATCGTTTTCCAGACCGAGGCCACCGGCGCGGAAATGGTGAACCAGTCGGTGACCGACAACGAAGTCGCCCACCACGGTGGGTGGTTGGCGCAGTTGTCGCAGGAAGCTGACGTGGTTGCGGCGGCGGTGACGGTGGAAACCGCCCCGGACCCGGGGACTCGGCTGGTACGGATGATGAACCGGCACCGCCAAGACGATGCCCCGGAGTTCTCCGGGGCCACGATGGACGAGATCGCGCAGAAGTACCCGGTGGCGTCCTCCTCGATCACCACCCGGGTGGCGGTGACGTTCAACGGGAAGCCGCGGGCCGGTGAGCAGACCCGTTCCCGGGCGGACATGCTGGACTACCTGGCCCGGCGGCTGCCGGGGTTTCGGTCGGGGTTGACCACCACCGGGGCCGGCACGGCAGTGCGGGCGATGGGCGCCGCCGACCTCACCGACGCGGCGCGGGTGGCCTATGACCCGTCAGTAGCCCAGTTGGTGGAGGAGGAACGCGCCGCCGGAGGCACCGGGCTGACCTGGTCGGAGGCAGGCCCCGCCTACGCCCGGGAATTCCCGGAGCACTACTCCCACGACGGGGCGCACAGCATTTCCTGGCACATGAAAGAACCCCCCTCGGGGGTGTTCTACGACCAGGTGCTGCGCGATCTGCTCAAACCCCACGGCGACATCGACCGTAAACGGGTGACCCTGGTGTACCGCCCGGAACCCGCCGCCCAAGCCCAGCGGATCGTGGAGAAAGACATCCGCGACGCCACCACCCAAGCGACGTCGCGGGGACGGCCCCAGCAAGTGGATTTGACCATGCTCGACGCCGCCCGCAAGTCCGCGAAAGAACAGGCCACCGGGGCCGGGGTGGTGCGGTTCGGGATGATCGTCACCGCCACCGTGATCGACGAGGCCATGTTGCCGCGGGCGGCGTCCACGGTGCGGATGCTCGCCGACTCCCAACGCATCCGGTTGCGCCTGGCCCGCTACAACCAAGCCGCCACGTTCGCCGCCGGCCTGCCCCTGGGGTTGGTGCTGCCCGCGCACCTGGCGGTGCCCGACTGGATGCGGGACGCCCTGTGACCGCGGCGAACGCCGCGGCGTGGGCGGTGTTCGCCGCTGCTGGTGACCGGAACGGTCACGGCGATCCTCGGCACCACCACGCACTCCTTCGCTGTTTCCTTCCTTCGCTGATGCTTGAAAGGACGATCTGATGAGTTTTCCCTTCGGTCGGCACGACGCCAGCACAACGACGGCACCCCCGCGGTTGCACACCCCCCCGAGTGGGGAGGACGCCGAACTGACCCGGGGGCAGCGGCGGGCGCTGAAAAAACTCGAGTACGCGGTGCTCCGCGCGGCGCGGGCTGCCCGCCCGAGCGGGCGGGGCTGGAAGATGCCCGGTGGTGGGTCGGTGGCCTGGGTGGAAGCTTTGCCGGAGTACCGGGGCACCACGGTGCAGGTGTGCGGGTTCTGGCCCTACGCCGCCGGCTCAGGCACCCCCACCGACGGGGCCCCGCTGGGAAAGCACGAACGGACCGGGGCCACCGTGTGCGGGGACCCGATCTTCTGGTTTTTGGCCGGGCGGATCAACAACCCCTCGGCGTTCGTGCTGGGCCGCCCCGGGTTGGGCAAGTCCACCCTGGTGCGGCGCATCGTGAACATCTTGGCCGGGTTCGGGATCATCCCGCTGATCCTGTCCGATCTGAAACCGGACTACCCGGACCTGGTGCGCGCGCTGGGCGGCCAAGTCATCGAGGTGGGCATCGAACGGGGCCACGTCAACCCGCTGGACCCGGGACCGTTGGCCGAGCAGCTGCACCTGCTGCCCGAACGGGACCGTCGGCGGGTGCGGGCGGAGCAGATCAGCCGCGCCCTCAACGTGGTCAGCGGGTTGTGCGAGCTGGTGCGCGGCGCCCCCCTGGGTGAGGAGGAAACCCTGCTCACCGCCGCGTTGCGGGTGGTGTACGCCGAGGGCGACGAGACCGCCACGGTGCCGCTGATCTCCGATGTGGTCCGGGTCATCACCGAGCGCCACCCCAGGGTGCGGGCGGTGTCGCTGGACCGCGGCCAGGACGAACGCTACGACAACGTCGTGGAGCCCCTGTTGACCTCGCTGATGGCCTTGGGTGAGGACGGCCGGTTCGGGGACACCTTCGCCCGCCACACCTCCACCCCGATGAAACTGGACCGGGCGGTGGTCTTCGACGTGTCTTCCATCGACGACGCCGAACTGAAACTGCAGGCCGCGGTGCAGCTGGTGTGCTGGTCCTACGGCCAGGCCGGGGTGTCCGCCGCCAAGGAACTCGCCGACGCCGGGCTGCGGGAGCAGATCATCTACGTGATGGTGATGGACGAGCTGTGGCGCACCCTGCGGGCCTCGATCGAGATGGTCGACCGGGTCGATGCGATCACCCGGCTGAACCGGCAAAAAGGGTTGGGCCAGATCATGATCACCCACACCATGAACGACCTGAAACTGGCCGATGAGGCGGCCACGTTCAAAGCGTGGGGGTTCGTGGAACGCTCCGAAATGGTGTTCCTCGGCGGTTTGGCCACCGGGGAGATGGGCAACCTCCGGGAGGTGTTCGCCATGTCCGACGCCGAGGTCAGCACCATCGGCGACTGGTCCACCGAAGGCGGCTACACCGAGGACGGCAAAAAAGCCGACCCACCCGGGCGCGGCAAGTTCTTCCTCAAAGTCGGGAAGAAACCCGGCACGCCGTTCAAGGTGGAACTCACCGACGTGGAGAAGTCCGTCAACGACACCAACAAACGGTGGGCCGCCCTGGAGGCCCGGCACAACGGGCCACGACGGGACTCCGCGGCATGAGCAGCCGGGCGCCGTCGTCGAACCCGGACCGCATCTGGGTGTGGGCTGTTGGGCTCGTCGTGGTCCTCCTGGCCGCGGTGGGGTTGGTGTGGGCGGCGGTCACTGTCGCCGCCGGCGGGGCCGGGCAACCCGCCCCGGGCAACCCGTTCCAGCTGCTCGCCGACCTGGGCACCGGGCACCGGGAGTGGCCCGGCGGGAAAGCCACCGTCCTGGTCATCGGAGTCCCCGTCCTGCTGCTGGTGCTCGCCGGGGCCGGTGTGCTGGTGTGGCGCTCAGGGTCCGGGCGACGCACCCGGGTGGACCCGCTGGCGCGGCGGATGGCCCCCGTGGGCCAGCTCGGTGGGATCACCCCCGCCGCCACCGCGGCCACCGCCGCCCGGCTGCGCCCCGGCGCGGACCTGGACGCCCCGGACGCCCACGGCCTGCCGATCGGGAAAACCGTGCCCGGTGGGATCACCGTGCGCCAAGGGTGGGAAGACGTGTCGGTGGTCATCGCCGGGCCGCGTACCGGCAAGTCCACCTCCCTGTGCATCCCGGCGATCCTGGCCGCCCCCGGTGCGGTCGCGGTCACCACCAACAAACCCGACCTACACGACGCCACCCGCGGACCCCGCTCCAAGGCCGGCACCATCTGGCCGTTCGACCCCCAAGGGGTCGCCGACACCAGACGGCAGGCCAGTTGGTGGTGGAACCCGCTGACGCCGGTGACGTCGATGGCCCCGGCGAAAGCGTTAGCCCAGCACTTCGTGGCCACCTCCCGGGCCCCGGATGCCCGCACCGACGCCTACTTCGACGGCGGCGCCCAAGGACTGCTGTCCACGTTTCTGCTGGCCGCCGCGTTGGGCGGGGGGGACATGCTGCACGTGCTGGGGTGGCTGTATGAGGACACCGACGACACCCCGGCGATGCTGCTGGCCGCCCACGGCAACCCCCTCGCCGCGTCGCGGGTGCGGGCCATGGCCAACCTCACCTCCAAGCAGAAAGACGGCCTCTACGACGGGGCCCGCCGCTTCCTGGAGGTCCTCGACGAACCCTCCTACGCCGCGTGGGTGACCCCCCCGGCGCGGGCGCGCTTCGGCGTCGACGCCGGGCAGGTCACCGCCTTCTGCCTGGCGCAGCGCACCGACGAGTTGCCGGAGTTCTCCCCGGTGGACTTCGCCGCCAGTAGCGACACCCTGTACGCCATGTCGATGGAAGGCCCCGAATCGGCGGCCGCGTTGACCACCGCGTTGGTGGCGCAGGTGTTCGACGCCGCGTCCCGGCGGGCAGCCACCCTGCCCCGGCGGCGCCTCGATGTGCCGCTGACCGTGATCTTGGACGAAGCCGCGAACGTGTGCCGTCTATCGGAGCTACCGAACCTGTATTCGCACTTCGGGTCCCGCGGCATCTCCGTGATGACCGTGTTGCAGTCCGGTGTGCAGGGTGAGGAGGTGTGGGGCGAGAAGGGGCTCCGCAAGCTGTGGACCGCGGCGAACCTGTCCCTCTACGCCGGTGGGGTGTCCGATGAACGCTGGTTGCGGGAACTGTCCGCCCTCATCGGCTCCCGTGATGTGTCCCGATGGTCCCAGAGCAACGGGCGCGGTGGTGCCACCCGCTCGCAGAGTTGGAGCCGGGAACCGATCCTGGACGTCGACGAGCTGATGGCCCTGCCCCGCGGCCGCGGGGTGCTGCTGTCCTCGGGGAACAAAGCCACCATGCTGCGCACCGTGCCGTGGATGGACGGCCCGCACGCCGCCGCGGTCCGCGCCTCCCTGTCCCGGTGGGAACCCGCCGAACGCACCGCCGACCGCGAGGAGGCGAGCGCCGAGTGGGAGGCCGAGGCCGCCACGGCGGGCACCAGCACCACCGTCAAGGGCGACGCATCCGTGCCGGTTCGTCCGCCCGGCCCCAACCCGCTGATCGGCGCATGAGCACGACGCAGAACAACACGCCAGGCGAGGCTGCCCTGCTGCCCGCGGTGCTCATTGAAGCGGCGGCTGGTGCCGCGGACCGTGCGTTGCGGACGGTGTTCGACACCGAGGCCCGCACCGCCCTGGAACAGGCCCTCTCCCAGGGTGAGGCGGATCAGGGTGGGCGTCCCCCGCAGTGGGATGCCGACCCGCTGGAGCCGGTCACGTGGATGGTTCGGGTTCGCCACGAAGTGCGGATGGCGATCCAAGCGGCGCTGGAGGCGGCGCTGTCCGAGCCCGGTGAGACTCCGGAGGAGGATGAGCCCCCGCCGCCGCGGAAACCGGCGCATGCCACATTGGAGGCGTTCGTCGTCGACTTCCTGGGGCCGATCATTGCCCGCAAGATGCCCGGTGCGGGCCGTGGGTTTGGGTGGTGCCCGCAGTGGTGGCGGCACGCCGAGGCTATCGGCCGGTTGATGGCGTTGTGGGAGGCGTGGGAGTTCGCCCGCGTCGACGGCGGCCCGGCGATGAGCACCTGGTGGACCGTGCACTGCGACGGTCAGCTGGCGGTGCTGATGGACGCCGAAACCGGGCCGTTCCACCTCTGCCGGCCCGACCGTCACGGCGGCACCCCCGCACCCCTGCACTGCGACCCGGTTCCCGACGACTGGTGGACAGCCCCGGAATAAGCACCCCCGGTCTCAGATCCGTGCTTCACGGTCGTGGTGGAGCATGTTCCCCATCCGGTTTCCGTTGGGGACGACCACATATCGGGCAACCACCGCCATGCGAGCGTGCGGCGACGCGGGTACACCACTCGTGCGCACAATCGGGGCACTGCCACCAAGCGTTGACAGCCTGCGACCACGGTGTGACGTCCTCAGGGGCGAGTTCACCGTTGCGGGTGGGGTGCCATTGAGCGGCGAGCTCTGGGCGCACAACGGCTAAGTTGTGCTCCGCTGAGGGTTTCTTCCCAGCGCAGTAGGGGCACCTCGATCCGCGGGTCCGGTGATTGACCCCGGTACGCCAGGCGTGCCCGCGATCGCATTGCCACCACACTCGCCGGTTCGAGCCGTGTGTTACCTCCTCCGGCCTCGCTTCGCCGTTGGCGACCGGGTGCCACTGCGCTGCGACGGCCGGATAGGACACTGTCAGCGGGATATACGTCTTGCGGTTGTTCGCCCAAGCGCAGACCTGGCAGCCCGAGCCCCGGGTAACACGCTCACTCGGGGTGGCACGCCAGTCATGCGCACATACCGGGCACCGCCACCACACTCGCCGACCTGATCCGGTGGAAACGCTGTCCGGCGTCAACTCCCCGTTGCGGGTGGGGTGCCATTGGGCGGCAATCTCGGATGCCAACCCTGCAAGGCTCGTCTCGGTCGTCACGCAACGATTCGCGCAAAACGGACAGCCACAGCGACCGCGGCTACCGATCACCGCATCCCACTCATGGCCCTGCTCGCAGAGCCACCAAGCCCGCCGGTTCGAGTTGGGTGTTACCTGCCCGGGGGTCAACTCCCCGTTGCGGGTGGGGTGCCATTGGGCGGCAATCTCCGGATGCGCGACCCCCAGGTTGTTGATCGCGCTAGGCCGCTTGCCCGCGCACACTGGGCATCGAGTGTTCTGCCCTGCCCTATTGGATACTGACGTCCGCCACTCATGCCCCTGGTTGCACTGCCACCACACCCGCCGGTCTGTTCTCGGTGCGACCGCGGCGGCGGTCAACTCCCCGTTGCGGGTGGGGTGCCACTCCGCAGCGATGTGGGGATGCGTGACCGCCAAGTTGGTGGTCGCGCTGGGCTGGTTGGCGCAGGTCGGGCAGCCAGATCCTCGCCGTACCCGGCTCTGCACAATCGCCTGCCACTCATGGCCACGCTCGCACTGCCACCACACCCGTTTGTTCGACCCGGCCCGCACTTTCAGCGGGTTGAGGTCGGTGTTGCTACGGGGATGCCATTGCGCCAGCAACCACGCTACCTCCGACAGCCACCGTGGGCCGCCCCCGCGTACCCCAGGCGATCCGGTGGTACCCCCAGCTCTGATCACCCATCCTCCTCGGACTCCCCGCCTCCAAGAGCATTATGCCGATGTCGGCCTTCGGTTCGGGTTCAGCGTTCGCGTTCGGCGTCGCGGTGAGTGCCGAGTCCGGGTTGGCGTGCCCGCCCGGGTTGCGGGGTCTTCTGGTTGCCGCGGTCGGCGAGTTGCTCGGCCACGGTGCGGGGGTGGGATTGCCCGGCCAGCCGTGCAGCGTCGGCTCCGGTGGCGAAGGCACCGGGCGCGGCGGTGGCCTCGGGTGCAGGAGTCTGGGTGGTGTTGGGTTGACCGGCGCTGTGCAGGGCAGCGCGGTCGGTGTCGATGTCGTGGTCCATGGCGGCGAGGGTGGACAGGAACTCCTCGTCGCGGTCATCGAGGGGCCCGAACTCTTCTACGGGCACGTCTTTCGCGTCGGCCCGGATCTGGTCGGGGTCGATGTGTTCGGCCCGCAGGGCGTCGTCCCACGCGTGGGCCGCCTCGGGGTGGGTGTCGCGGTGTTGTTGGGCGTCGGCGTAGTCGCGGGCGGTGCCGATGGGGTCCGCCGCGAGCGCGGCCAGCACCGATTCGGCGTGCCGATCAGCTGGTGCAGCCCCCCGCGTGCTGGCCTGTCCGCCAGCGGTGGGGGTGTGTTGCTCGGCCCGTTTGGCCAGACGCCATTGCAGGACTTTCGCGGGACTGTTCGCCCCGCTGAGGTTCCGGCGTCCTTGGACGGCTTTCAGCTCGGCGGCCGGGTCGCCCCCTTGTTGTGCGATGCCGTGCAGGCTCGCGCGCAGCGCCGGCCACGCCCGGTCGTTGCACACTTGCTTGGCCATGGCGGGCATCGCGGTGTGCACGACCGCCCGGAGGTGCTTGTCGTGGGCGGCTGCCCCTGTGGTGGCACTCATGGCATCCGCCCGGGCCTGGACGCGTCTCGTCGACGGCTCCGCTGCCGCGGTACGCACGGTTCCTGTCTCTGCTGCCCTCGGTGGTGCGGTCGCCGCTGGTTCCGGGACGGTGCTGCTCGCGGCTGCGGCGCGGGCCTGGTTGGTCTCCGACGCCCACGACCGGTCCTGCTGTGAGGTCGAGGTCGAGCGGCCGGGGTCGGCGCCTTGCTCCGAGGTCGGCCGGTTCTGTGCTTGGTTTTCCGCGTCCCGCGCCGCTTGGAGGCGGCGGCGGGCGCGGACGTCGGCGACGGCGGTGCCCGCGGACAGCAGGGCCCGGGCGACCCGGGACACCTCCGCGCTCATCTCCGCCATCTCGTGGTGCGGTGCACTCATCGTGGGTGTCCCTTTCTCTGGTTGGGGTTAGCGGCCGGAGCCGGTGTCCCGTTCGGGGCGTCCCAGACCGGGGCGCCGGGCCGGGGGTTGCTGCTGATGGGTGGTGTCGCGGCTGCGCGGGATGTTGGCGCTGGGCCCGTACATGGCTTCGATCTCCGCGGCGTTGGGGTAGAGACTCTGCTTGCGCGGTGTGGGCGGGGTGTGGGTGTGTGTGTCCAGGGAGGTTTGCAGGACGTCACCGGCACGGGTCGCCGCCTGCGCGGCCAGTACCCGGCCTTCGGTGGCGTGGACTTCGGCGATGGTCCGGGACAGTGTCACCATCTGCGCGAGGATGACGTCCATGCCGTGCCGGTTGCTGGCCGAGGCGGCCAGCACGGTGGAGGCCACCGTGCACAGGCGGGGTTGCAGCCGGGAATGCTTCCCCCGTGGGGCGCCGTGCGGGGTTTGCCCGGCGCGGCTCATCTGGGTGGCCGCCTCGGCCACCGCGTGGCGGTGTTGCGGGGGTGCTGTCTCGGCGAGCGCGGCGCAGGTGTTGGCGACGTCGCGTCCGGTGCGGGTCCAGGCCGTGGTCAAGGATGGTGGCCCCACCATGGTGGAGTGAAACACGACGGTGTCCAAGGTGGTGCGCACCGTGTCCCACCGATCACCGGCCTGCTCCGCAGCCACCTCCGGCTGCCGGACCGCACCCGGCTGCCGGGCCGCACCCGGCTGCCGGGTTGCCTGCTCCTGCGATGCGGTGGCGGTGGGGCCGGCGGCAGCAGTCCGCCACACTCCGGCGGTGTCCTCCTCGGGTTCCCACCCTTGGCGCAGCGCGGGCAGGGACAGGTCGGGGGCGAGTTTGCCGCCGCCGAACCACGGCACCTGCCCCCCTGGGTGCTCGGGGTGCCCTGCGGCCAGGCTGACCCGGTAACCATCCACCCCGGTGCCGCCTTTCTGCCAGTGCGGGGCCACCGCAAGCTTCCGGTGCCCGAGCTGGGTCACGAACTCCGACTCGGTGCGGGAGGCGGCGGCGGCGGCCCGCACCGCTTGCTCGATCCGCCGCCGCGGTGCCCGGCCCACCGATTCCTGCAACGCAGCCACGGTGACCGGTGGCTCCACCCCTGGATGCTCGTCGCGTTGCGCCGCCGCCGTAGCCCGTAGAGTTTGCACTTCCTGGCGGGACAGGCTGGGTTGCCCCGCCCCGGCCTCACGGACCCGGACCGCCAACCCGAACCGCTGTTGCATGTCCTGGGCCGCCTCCCGCAACGCCACGAAGTCCTTCCCCAGATACACCGGGGTGCCGTCCTCGCGGACCAGGGTGGCCTGCAGGTGGATGTGGTCCCGACCCCCCGACGCCTCCCCATGGTGCACCGCGATCCACCGCACCCCCGCCCGCTGCTCGGTGGCGGTGAACCCCAGTTTGTCGGCCACCGCCTCGGCCACCGTGTTCCACTCGGCGTCGGTCAGGGTGCGGTCCTCGCCGTGGTTGCTGATCGACACGTGATACACATGCGCCTGCGGTGGGGTTTCCCCGGCCAGCTCCGCCGCCAACAGCGGCCGGTCGAGCTCCGCCGTCAGCAACGCCCGCTGCACCTCATCGGGTCGGGTGATGCCCACCCACCCTTCTTGCCACGCCCCGACGATGCGTTGGTTGGTGTGTTCCTCGTGCCTGCCCGGGCCGAACAGGTACTCCACCAACCCCCGGGTCCGGCCCCCCTTGTTCACCACGGTGATCATCGGGTCACGTCGATGCCGGGGAAGAACTCCTTCAACCGCACCAGGAACTCCTCCAGGCGGGCGTTCATCGCCTCCACCGACGCCAACGCCGCTGCCGCCGTGGGTCGCACCTCACCGGTGCCCTGGGCGTAGCGGGCGATGCTGTTGATGTTCGCGGTGAGCTTCCCGAAGGTGCGGCGGATCGCGAACACCTCCCCCAACAACGCCCGCTCCACCTCCGGGTCCACCCCACCACCCCGCCGAGTCGACAACGTCTGCACCACCATCACCGCCGGCACCGACAACCGGCGTGCCGCCGCCAACGCCGACACCGCCACGAACTCCTCCTCCGTCAGCCGCACCGTCACCTTGTGCGGGCGCCCACCGAACACCCGACGGCGACGCCTACCCAACCCGCTCGACAGCTCGCTCACCCCACCGTGCCCCTCTCCTCCGACGTGCCCGCACGTCCCCGCCTAGCGCAGCGCCACCCGCACACCCCACAGTGTGCCACCGGCAGCCCCGCAGGGCCAGCCCGAGGACGGCGATCCGACGTCTGTTTACTATCTTGCTCCGCGTGCGGCGCCTCCGGTCTCCACGGGCCAGACCGTGGTATGCCTGCTGAACAGGACAAACAGACGACGGAAACGGCTTTGCCGCCAGCACACACGCGGGGCGCTGCCCCACACCCCGGCCCTCGCTCCGAGGATGGCCCAAGCTCCCCCACCGTCAGTGGTGTGGGCGGTCAAGGGCAGGCATCCCCCTCGCTCGAACACCCCAGGAGAGCCAGCGAACCGTCCGGCCGCAAACGGTGAAACATGTTTGCCCCCGGACGGAACCCCCGGCTGAACACTCCTGCCCGAGCGACGAGGATGCCCACAACACTCCGCGAGTGGGCTCTCGGCCAGTACACTGTCACCGAGCGCCCACCACGAACACGGAGAAGAAGGCGGCAACCAAATGCCGACGAACGACGACACCACCACGAGCGATCGTCCGGATGAGGGCGCCGTGGGAGCGGCAGCTGCCGCGGGAGCGAGTGATGCTGTGGCACGCGCGGTTGCTGCCGCGAAAACGGGCCAGCTCAACCCCGCCCAAGTGGTGCACAGGCTGCACACCGCCGCCCACGAATACACGATCGAAGCGTTTACCGGCGACGACGAGGACCGTGCCTACACGCGTGCGGTGGCCGATGAACTCCGTAGCGCAGCGGCCAGGCTGAGCGCCAACGACCACACTGCCGGTGTCTGGGACGGCGACACCTTCCGCGCCACCAACGACACCGACGCCGAGGCGCCACCGCGCCCCCGTGCATCGGACACGGCGGCACGTCCGAACATGGGTCAGTACATTCGCGAACCTCTGTTTCCTGCCGGATACCGCACCCAACCGCCCGCCTAGCCGACATCACGGAACAAACCGAAGGGACGCACCATGCCGACCACCACCGGTAAGAGCGCTGCTGCCAAAGCCGCGAAAACGTTGCTCGCCGACCGCATCGCCCTCGTCGAAACCCTGGGTGCGGCCATCGACTCCCACGAGAAAGCCGTGGATGCGGTGGTCACCGCGCAACAGGCCGCGGACACCGCCGCGGCCTCGGTCCGCGACGCCTTCGCCGCCGCCCGTGCCGGCGGCTGGAGCAGCACCGAACTCACCAAAGCCGGCTTCACCACCCCCGCAAACACCCGCAAAACCCGGACGCGGAAGACAGCGTCCGGCAACGCAACGTCCAACGGGGCTGCGCAGCCGGAGGCGACCACGGAACCTTCCGAACAGCTGTAACGACAACCGGCGCCCATCGTGCGCACCGATCCCGCGCTGCAACCGTGGCGCGTCGCCGTGGCCGCCGCCGCCCGACGTGCCGGTCACCCCGACGCGCCCGGTGCCGCGTTCGGCTCCAGCAGCCGCCTGCACTACCACCACCGCACCGACACCATTCACATCGACAGGGGCTTCGCCGCCCGGTGGGTACCGACCTCACCGCAGGCCATGTACCTCATCGTGCACGAGCTCAAACACCGCATCACCGATGAGCACCACGCCCGCATTTTTGCCCGGGCCCTGTGCACACCCGGACCCCTACTCGCCCTGGGCGCCACCTTGGTCGCGGCCGCGTTCTGGGTTGCCCTCGCTAATGCTCTCCTCGCCGTACCCACCATCGGGTGCTTGTTTCTCACCTATGCCTGCATGTTCCACGCTGCGCAACCCGCGCGGTTCGAGCTGGAGTTCACCGCCGACGACTACGCCACCGACACCCTCGGCCTCACCGGTGCCACCATCCTCACCGACATTGCGGAAGACACCGGCTTCGTTGCTTGGGCCACCGGGCACCCCTCCGGTGCCGCGCGTCTCGCCCGCCAACGGCAGCGGGGGCACGGCACCGAGCCGAATGAGGAATCGTTGCCCTAGGACGAGACGTCGAGCAAAGCGGCCAGGGCGTAGGAAGGGTCACGGTCCAGGCGGCCGCGGGCGCGGTCGTAACGCCGCGTGGTGCGGGGGTCGGCGTGCCCGGCCATGTCCTGCACATCGACCAAGTTCGCGCCGGAATCCAGGGAGAGGGTGACCGCGGTATGCCGTAGGGCGTGCGGATGCACCCGGGCGAAGTTCGGCACCGCGCCGTCGCGGGCCAGGCGCCGCACCACCCGATACGCCCCGGACGGCTGCCACCGCGCCCCCGTCCGCGTGCGAAACACAGGCCCTTCGGTGCGCCCGTCGAGCAAGGTGTCCACCGCCCGGGTGACCGCCGGGGGCAACGCCGCCACCCGGGTGCGACCGCCCTTGCCGACCACCCGGGCGATGCGATGCCCGCGCAGCGTGTCGCTCACGTCGGGCACATCCAAAGCCAGGGCCTCGGCGATCCGCAGCGCCCGCAACAACAGCAACGCCACCAAAGCATGCGAGCGGGGACCATCCGCCTGAGCGGTCCGCAACAACAGCGCGGCCGCGGGCTGGTCCATCCCCAGCACCGCCGAGTCGTCGACGTTGACCACCGGGCGGCCAAGGTCCACGGTCGGCACCAGGTCGATCAGGTCCTCCCCCGCCAGCACCCGGTACCACGACGACACCGCCGCGAGACGCCGCGCGACCGACGCCGGCGCCATCCCCTGCGCACTCAACTGAGCACCCCACACCTGCACATGCCGGCGCCGCACCAACAGCGGGTCCAGCTGGTGCGCCGCGCACCACCGCGACCACGCAGCCAGATCGCCGTGGTAAGCGCGGCGGGTATGGGGGGAACGCCGTGCCGCCAACCACGCCGCGGTCACCTCCGCCACCCCCACTCGCCGGGTCCTCACCTCGACCGCGGGCATCGGGTCAGCGGCGCCGAGCACCGGCGGTGCGAGGAGCTCAGCGCTCATACCCACCACCACGCTCGGCCTCACGGTGCGGACCGCGGCCGTACCGCGGGCCCGGCGCCGGGGTGTCCCGGTCCGGGTTGCGGCGGTTCGCGAGCTGCTCGGTGATGCTGCGGGGATGGGACAGCCCGGCGATCCGCGCCGCCTCCGACCCCGCACCCTGTTTGGGCGCCGGGGCGGGGTTGCGGTCGAGAGTCATGCCCCGGAAGATTGGCACCAGCGACGCGGGTTCGGGGGGCCAGCCCGGCCCGCGGGGGCTGCTGCGTTCGGCGGCCTGGTTCCACTCCGACCCGCTGATCCGGTCGAAGTCCAGCCGATACGGGCTGCGCTCGGCCAGCTGGGTGAGGATGAGTTTGGTGGCGCGGCCATTGCCCTCCCGGAAGGGGTGGGCATGGTTGACCTCGGCGTAGAAGCGGCCCATGGACTGGGCGAAACCCTCCCGGTCCAGCTGCGCCCAGTCAGTGCTGGCGGCAACCTTCGCGCCCTCGGCCACCCGCATCTCCAGCTCACCGCGGTAATCGGCGAACGTGGAGGAGTTTTTGGTCATGTTCACCGTGCGCCACTGCCCCGCCCACTCGTACACGTCACCGAACAGGTGGGCGTGCACCGCTTGCAGGTGCGCGGCGTCGAACGTGTCCGGGACCGCGACGTGGCCGTCGGTGATCTCCTGCTGTCGCTCGGCCGCGTACAGATATTCCACCCGGCGCAGCCCGCCGGCGTCGGTAACACCCAACTTGTTGGCCAACACCGTGGTGCCCGGCCAGAAATAGTCGTCCCACTCGTAGTGCCGGGCCATCACCCGGCGGCGGCCTCGTGGGCGGCTTCCTGCCCGGCGAGCATCAGCACGCGGGCCGCGAATTCGGCGTCGGTCAGCTCGCCGCGCGCCCGGGCGACGAGCAGCTGCACGTCGGCCTCGGTGGGCTCCACTCCTTCGAGGCGGCCGTTGGCCAACGCATCCGACAGCGATTGGCGGGCCCGGTCATCGGGCAACCGTGCCCACAGGCCGGGCCACCGCCGGGCGTACCGGCACGGGGAGAAGCTCACGACCCCTCCTGCCCTGCGGCTACGGCCCGGATCTGCTCGGCGCGCTCCTCAGAGTCGTCCGGCATTCCTGCCCAGTCGATATACCTCACCTTGCCGGGCTTCTGAAACCACCCGAGCGTGGCCATCGCGTGCCCGGCCACGGCGAGCGTGTCAGCAATGACGCGCTTCTGCGCGTCGACGAGATGACCGCTGCGCGCGACCCTCCAGGGGCTGTTGCTGGCCACGACCCGGGCGAGCTCGCTGTCGCTGTGCGCGTGCCCGTAGATGTAGTTCGGTGCTTGGACGACGTACACCGCGGACACATCAAGGTCGGCGTCGATCATCGTGGTATTCCCTCCCTAGTGGGTGATCTGAGTCTAGCGTCGGGCACCGACAAAAAGTGCACGATAATGCCAATTATCATGCACTTTCGAGGGCCGGTCGCGGCCCGTAGGGGGAGGCGTTTAGTTCTCGCCGAGCGCCGCGGTGAACAGCCTCGGCGACTCACTGTCCCCTTTGGCGATGGTTCGGGGCCCTGATGGGATGGCTTGCGCGATTGGGGTGGTTTAGCGTTGGCCGGTGAAGGGGCCCGTAGCGTTCCCCCCGACGCAATCCCCCCCGCGGGCCCCTTCGCCATGCCGGGTGCTCACTGCTGCTCAGGGAGTTCTGAGCCGGTGGATGGCGATGTCGTGGTAGTCGGGGTTGAGGTCGATGCCGACGTAGCGGCGGCCCAGGGCGTGGGCGAGGCCGGTGGTGGCCGCGCCGGAGAACGGGTCGAGGACCAGCCCGCCGACGCGCTCGCTCGTGACAGTCGCCCCTCCTCAGCGGAGGTTGTGATGGGCGCTGCGCCGTTCGGCGCTGGTGGCGAGCACCTTGCGCTTGGCGCGGTTCCCGGCTGCTTCGGTTGCTACCGTGAGGGCCGCAGCGATGGCTGAGCAGACCATGACGATGAGGAGCGTTTGCTGGACGGGGCCGGTGGTCACCGCGGTGGCCACCACCAACGCCATGGTGAGGAAGAGTACGTAGAGCGATGTGGTGTTCATCGTGTCGCCTCTCGTGCTCGCTCCGAGCGTTGCAGGTTGTTGAGGATCTCTACTGCGTCGCGTCGGGTGTCCTCGTCGTCTCGGGGTGCGACCCCGAGACGAGTGGTCACCGCGCCGATCAGGTACGCCAGAGTGCTGATCCGCCGCTCGTAGCTGGGGATCGAGACCACCGCAGCCATCGGAAGCGCATCGGCGCGGGTGTCCTCATACCGTCGTACCTCGATCCCCAGCCTCATCGTCACCGCGTCGAGATAGTGAGCCATCTGGTCCGCTCGCCTTTCGACGTCTCCATCGTCCTCGATGCTGTACCGCACGATGTGACGAATGATGTCCGCACGGGATGCACCACCATTTGCCCGCCCGAGGGCATCAAGTGTTTCTGCCATCTCTGGCGGCAGCCGCACAGTCGTTGGCTTCCCGACGCGGGGCCTGCCCACCGATCGCGCTGTAGGCCGTTCCCTAATCTTGTCAACGGACTGCGCACTCGTCGTGACGTTCACAACAACCCCCATTTGCGGTAGCGGATAACAGTTGACGGTACCGCATATGCATCAGGGGCGGGAACGTAGCGACGTCGAAAGCTGCCCCGACTCACTCACTGCTCCGCTAATCCTCGTCAGCACTGGGTTGGATAGTGGTCACACTCACCACGTCACCTCGATCCCGGTGGGGGCGTGGAACTGGCGGGTCGCGTCTTTCGCGGCCCGCAGGGGCCTGACCCAGCGCAGCGCTGATCCGGCTCAGGCGTTGCGTGGCCGTGCGTTGGGCCCGGCCTATGGTCACCAGGTGCTCGAAAAGCGCGTCTTGGGGCAACCGCTCCGCAGCTTCGGTCATCGAGGCGGCGGCAGTGTGGAACCCGCGCCGGTAGGCGGCCGAGACCACGGCGATGGCGTAATGCCCAGCGGCTTCGGGTGGACCGCCGGCCATGGTGGCTTGGGTGAGCGCGCGAACGAGCTGCTCCCCATGGTGCCCGGCGGTCTTGCCGCCTTGGGTGAGGGCGGAGGCGATGCTCGCCGGGTCGTGCCGAGCCCCAGACCGTACCTGGGTGGCGATCGCCTCGAACAGTTCGCCGTACGCAACCCTGGTGAAGTCGCCGGCACTCAGCAGGGCGCTGACCGTTTCGGCGATGTCTGCGGGAGACCACAGCAGCGCACACAGACACAGAGCTTCGGCGTCGGTGCGAGGGTCGTCAAGCAGGTCCCCCACCTCGATCGGCTCCTCACCGTCGACCTCCTGCGTCGCGTCCTCGTAGGTGCCCTCGGTGCTCATCCCCGCCTCCCCCGGTTGCCCTGGTCCACCGCTGTCCGTGCAAAGGTCGATGACCTCGTGGTGTTGCCCTGCCCCTGCTGCCCCATAGTCCCCTCGCCCGCCCCGACAGCCTCGGTGGGCTCAGCTTTCCTAGGGACGGCCGCGCTGTAGGGCTTGTGCTGGCAGTAGCAGCGCCGGACCAGACCACGGCGGCTGGCGGCGGTGTCCTCGCAGTCCTCGGGCTCATGGGGGACGCGGCAGGGTGCGCAGATCGGCATGATCGGTGTCTCCTTCCGGTGGTGCTGGTGGCCTGGTGTGGGCGGAGACCGCCGGGGCCTGTCCGCCCACACCAGGAGGTCTCGCTCAGAACGGGGGTTCCTCGTTACTGGGAGGATCGTTGCTGCCCCACGGGTCGTCTCCTCCACCGGTGTTGCTGCCCTGACCTGCTGGGCTACGGGTTTCACTGGTGCTGCGGCTGACCTTGTTGATCTTGGTAGTCGCGTACTTCAAGGACGGCCCGACCTCGTCGACATCGAGTTCCACCACGGTGCGCTTCTCGCCCTCCTTGGTGTCATAGGAGCGTTGGTGCAGCCGCCCCGAAACAATCACCCGTGCGCCCTTGGTCAGGCTCTCGGCGACGTTCTCCGCGGCCTGCCGCCAGATGCTGCACCGCAGGAACAGCGCATCCCCGTCTTCCCACTGGCTGGTCTGGGCGTTGAACCGCCGCGGCGTGGAGGCCACGGTGAAGTTCGCGACCGCCGCGCCTGAGGGGGTGAACCGCAGCTCGGGATCTGCCGTGAGGTTTCCGAGAATTGTGAGGATCGTTTCTCCGGACATTGCCTGTTCTCCTTCGGTTCGGGGGACCGGGATTCTCCCGGTTGCTCTACCTCTCTTGTAGGGTATTAGGGGTATTACTGGCAAGGTTTGCGCGAGTCTTCTTGGGTTGTTTTTCCTGGTCAGACCAGGCGGGTGGTTGTTGGTGTGTGGTCCTCGTCGGCTGGTGCCGCCTCGACAGTGGTCGGTGGGTGGGGTGCAACCCGTGGTTTGGTTGCGGCCCTGCGGGCCGGGTGCTGTAGGCATCTACCGGTCGTCGAGGGGCACGCACCGTCCTCTTGCTCCACTCCCCTACTCGCCTCACCTGGTCCTCGGAGGCTGCCGGGGGTGCGGGGGCGGCGAGCGCCCCGCGGGTCGGTGTTGGTTAGTGCATGCGGGGTCCGCGTTGCAGCGGTCCGGTGCGGGGCGGGAAGGGTTTGCTGTTGTTGTACTTGGTTTGCAGGTGGGCGATGTAGTACTGGATGGCGGCGTCGGCGAGGTCGGAGATGCCGCGGGGTGCGCCGGGTGCGCCGGCGAGGGCGTCGGCGGCGTTCTTGAGGTCTTCGATGGTGCTGTTGAGCAGGTAGACGCTTTGCTTCGTTTTGCCGTTTTTCAGCTTCGTTGATGATGACGGGGTTTTGGTGACGGTGGTCTTCTGGGCGGCACCGTCGCCTTGGGCGGCTACTCGGTTCTCGGTGTCGCTGTGCGCGGGTGCCGGCTCCCCCACTTGGGGGCTGGAGCCGGTGTCGGGAGCGCTGGTCGGGTCGGCTTGTGCGGCGTGGACGAGGTTGGGTAGGCGTGGTTTGCGGTCGACGACGGGGTTGGTGGCCAGGCCGGGTCTGCGGCTCATGCGGGTGTCCTTTCGGCGAGCTCGCGGGCGGCGTCGCGGTAGGCGCGGGCCGCGGTGGAGGTGGGTGCGTAGGTGACGACGGGTTCGCCGGCGGAATAGCTTTCGGTGACCCGTACGGATTTCGGGATGATCGTCCGCAGCGTTTCGGCGGGGTACGCCTCGCGTAGCGCGGCGATCACTTGTTGGTCGGCGATCTGGTGCAGCTCGACACGACCGGCGAGGATGTGGTCGATCTTCGCGGCGGGGTTGAGCAGCTCGACCTGGTCGTGAATGTGCTCGTCGATGCGCAGCACCGCTTCCAGCTCCATCGCCCCGGTGGAGACGGGGACGAGGACTTCGGTGCTGGCTGCCAGGGCGGCGATGGTGATGTTGCCGAAGCTGCCGGGGCAGTCGAGGAAGACGAAGTCCCGTGGTGGGGCCTCGCTGAGCGCGCGCCGCAGGTTCTCGTGCGATCCGGCTTTGCGCATGAAGTAGGGGTCGACCTTGCCGAGCTCCTTGGTGGCTGGCACGAGGTCGACCCCGGCCGGGGTGGTGCGGGTGGCTTGGTCGATGCTGGCCTCGCGCATGAGCACGCTGAGCGTGTCGTGCTCGGTGGTCTCGGGGCTCACTCCGAGGCCGATGGTGGCGTTGCACTGCTCGTCGTTGTCGATGACGAGCACGCTGTGACCGAGGTCGACGAGCGCTTTGGCGAGGTTCGTCGTGGTGGTGGTCTTGAGGGTGCCGCCTTTGTGGTTGGCGACGGCGATGATGCGGCTGCTCATGCGGTGATCCCTTCTGGGTCCGTGCGCACCCACATTACCCGCGATTGCGTGTATTAGCGGGTAATGTGGGTGTGGGGGTTGGCGGGTAATAGGTGTAATGGAGTCGCCCGGCGTCACTGGGCCTGTCGCCGGGCAGCTGCGTTCACCGCCGGGGCGGGCTCGATGCCCGTCCCGGCGGTTCGGCCGAGCCGTGCGGGCAGGGCGGGGGCACCGTGTCGGGTGTTCCCGCCCTGCCGGTGGGTTTACTGCTCGTCGGTGGTGTCGACGGGCAGGGGGTCTTGTCCGCAGGCGCGGCGCTCGATGTCGGAGAGGGTGTAGGCGCATTCGCTGAGGTAGGTGAGGTAGCGCTGTGTCCCGGTGTCCACGGTGCGCCAGGACTGTACGGACGTCGCGGCTTCGGAGGCGCCGAGGATCAGGCCGAGGGTGAGCACGTGGGTGCGGGCCTCGCTGGCTTTGTCGATGAGCCCGGCCAGCACGATGTGCGCGGGGCCTTCCTTGGTGGGGGCGAGCAGGTCGGCGGCGACCTCGCGGGCGTTGGTGCCGGTGAGCAGGTAGGGGTCACGGGTCAGGGTGGCGGCGATGAACGCCGCGCCCTGCTTCGGGAGGGTCTTGCGGGTGAGGAAGGTCCGCAGCCAGTCCAGACGCACGGTCTCCGCTGAGCGCCACGCCTTGTTGTTGTCGATGACCTCGCGACGCTCCCGGCGCTTGGCTTCGGCCAGGGCCTCGATGCTCGCGGGGTCGGCATTTTCGGTGCTGGTGCTCTGCTGGCCTTGGCTGCGCGCCAGCCACGCGGGCATGGGGTGGCCGTGCCCGAGGGCGTCGGTGCAGCAGAATTGCGGGCGCCAGACCTCCTTCTCTTCCAACTCGTCCTCGCTGTAGCGAAGCTCGTCGGTGTCCTCGTCGGCCAGGTCATCCTCGCCGATCTCCTCCCCCGTCGCGGTGACCACGAACACCCACTCATTGTCCAGGTAGGCGACGTGGCCGGGGCAAGCCGCGTGCTCGCCCACGTCGATGCCGTGACCGTCTTGCCCGAGGCGGGACAGCCGCACCGTCGGGGAGCGGTAGTCGGGCGGGTCGATGAGGGTGACTCCCTCGCTGGTGAGGGTGGCGGCGGCGGCTTGGCGGCGGGCCTGCTGGTCGCGGCGGTCCCGGAGGCGTTGCGCGGTGTGCTCGAACTGGCCCACGGTCACGGCTCGGCGCAGCGCGGTGAGCGCGTCCTCGTCCCCGTCGAACTCGGCGAACACCGCAGCGTCGGTGATGCTCAGCTGGGGGTCGGCCAGCGCGTCGTGCGCGGTGGTGGACTTGGCCACGGACAGTGCGGCGTCGACCTCGGCCCGCCCGGCTTTGGTGCGTTTCGCGATCTGGGCGGCACTGATGCCGAACGCGGCGAGTTGGTCGACAGCGGCGACCCGGTCGCTGCTGGTCAGGCCGGTGCGGTGCTCGTTCTCCGCCCACTGCGCCACGATCCGGGCGACTTCGGCGGTGTTGTCCTGCCCTGCCCCGCATTCCGTGGTGGAGTCGACGACCATGACGGGCACCGTGGTGAGCCCGGCCTCGGCGGCGGCGACGGTGCGCCGGTGCCCGTAGAGCACGGTGAGGGTGCCTTCGGAGTCGCGGCTGGCCACGATGGGCACGAGCACCCCGTGGTCTTTGATCGAGGCCAGGAACGTCGGGTCAAGGTCGGTGCTGCGGCGAATGTTCGCGGTCAGCGCCAGGTCGACAGGGTTGATCGCGACCAGCTCGGCTGCGGGTGTGGTGTTCATTGGGATGTTCTCCTTCATCGAGTGTTGAGTTACTGAGGGTCTGCGTTACCTCTATTACCCGCTATCGCGGGTAATAGAGGTAACGGGTTTAGGGGTTGGTGGTGTGGGCGGTCGCGACCTCGCGGGCGACTGCGAGGGCGGCGGTGCCGAAGTCGCGGGCGGGTGCGCCCCACGTGGGCAGGCACCGGGAGAAACCTCCGGTATCGGTGAGGACGAGCACGACACCCTGGCTGGTGGGCAGGCAAAACACGCGCACCTCGTGCCCGGCCACGTGCAGCCGGACGAAGGCCCAGCGGGTGTGCGGTCCGGCCTGCGCGCCGATGCTGTCGGCGGGGTACTGGTCGCACTGCACCCGTCCGGGCGCTCCGGCCCGCAGCAGTGCGGTGCGCAGGGCGCAGGCGTAGTCACCGCTGAGCGCGCCGACACTCCGAATCTCGTGGTGCGTAGTGGTGGTCATCGCAATCTCCTCTGACATTGGCGGGTAATAGAGGTAATACGGTCAAGGCTGGCCGGGCAGGTCTTCGGGGGTGTAGAGCCAGCGCAGGAGGGTAAGAGCGGCATCGACCACCTTTTCGCTCAGATAGTCGATGACCTGCTGGGGGACCGAGGTGATCGTGTTGTCGCGGCTCATCATTTCCTCCGTGGTCTGCATCGTCTCTGGTACCTCTATTGTAGGGTATTAGGGGTATTGCTGGCAAGAGTTAGGCGTCATTATTTGCAGGGTATTTCTGCGGGCCGGTGTCCGTGCCGTTCTCGTCTAGGCGGGTGAGGATGGTGCGGGCGGCGGTGGTGACGGTTTCGGCGGCGGCGCGGACGGTGGCGACGTCGCCGTGCGCCCATCCGGTGATGTAGCCGAACGTCGAGGTGTCGCTGTCCAGGCCGTGGGCGGTGGCGATGATGTAGGCCACGCTCTCGGCTTCGACCTCGCAGCGACCCCGGCAGGTGCGGTAGGTGGGCAGGTCGTCCACGTGCCCACATTCAATATGCGCGAGTTCGTGGGCGAGGACGCCGATCGCCTCGGCGTCGTCAGTGGTGCCTGTGACGCGAACGGTTTTAGTGGCCGGGTCGGTGTAGCCGTCGGCGGTGCCGCAGTCACCACGTTGCACGGTGTAGCCGTGGGCGCTGACCTGCGAGGTAAGGGCGTCCCAGAGCCCGGCGGGCACTGTTCCGGTGGCGGGGGTGTCGCCGAGGGTGGGCAGGTCGTCGCCGTCGGTCTGCTCCTGGGCGAACACGTGGGCGGTGCGGAAGCCGCGCAACTGTCGGCGTGCGGGGGTGGGGGAGTCCTCACCGGA
>JAABUM010001431.1_pt1 | contig 35947 bp, 36 predicted proteins | sample 5559161 | NCBI WGS metagenome assembly JAABUM01 (sample SAMN10711868, study PRJNA513369) | rock metagenome | isolation source: Antarctica rocks | place: Antarctica: Victoria Land, Siegfried Peak nord
CGCCTGCTTCATCACGCCCACGTCTGTCAGACCACCGGGGAGAGCGTGCGGCTGTCCCAAGCCCTCGCCGGTCAAGGGGTGAGCCCGTTGAACTGAGCAAACTCAGGCCGGTGGTGGCCAGCGCTGGGCAGATCCCATGGCCACCACCGGGCAGGTCTCGTGACCGTCACCGGGCAGGTTCCACGACCGCCGCTGGGCAGAACTCAATGGCCCTTGACAGCACGGTCGCTCCTGACAAGACCGTCAGTCCCAAGGCGGGTACCTGGCGGCTCGTCGCTTAGGTGGGCGGCGATTCGGATGAGTTCGACCCACGAGCGATCACGGGCCATCGCATCACCTCGACGGGTTCCGGCCGCCCGGAAGGCTTGCCACTCACGGGGTGAACCTAAGGTCCGAGTGGCCCCATCACCGGGCTGCCCGGGTATCCAAAGAACTGGTGCCCGGCGCCCTCGAACCATACCTGGGCGGCGCCGTCGTGCGACGATCGCTGGCGCCGTTGCATCGCAGGAGCGATCGGTTCGGAGGAGGGCCACACCTGATCGTCGGCGCCGACCAGGGCCAATACCGGTCCGAGGATGTTCTCGACCAGGATCACCGGCGGTGTTCCGCCTTGGGGGTACGGCACCGCTTCGCCATTGAGCGTCCACACCGATGTGCCCCTGGCCCGTCTGGTCCGGAGCCGGCGTTGACCACGCCCGATGGCGCGATGCCGACAGCCGAGCCGAACCGCTCGGGCCACTGCGCGCCGGCGAGCAATGCAAGCTCCCTGGCGCGCGACATACCAACTATGCCGACTCGGCCGGGCACGCCATGCGAGCGCAGCTCGTCCGCGCCCTCCACGGCGACTCCTGCGGGATCTCGCTCAGCGCCGACGGCAACCGGGCCATCCCGCGAAGTAGGCGACCGTGACAACCGCGTAACCGAGCGACGCCAGGATCGAATACCGCATCCGCCGGGTTCCCGCCCCCGAGCCCCCGACGACAAATTAGCCCAGCCGTCGGGGGACGACGCACTGTCCGGAACCCAGGACCTCAGGCCTTCCGCCTTGGGTTGGGTGCACCACTCGTGGGTCCCCCTCGAATAGCTGCCGGGGTCCACTGACACGGTCGCGGGCCAGATAATGCTTGCCGCGATCTCAAGGTGCATCCGTCCGGTCTATTCGCTCAGCCGGCGATCCGTCGGGCGCGCTCCACCACAGGGGCGTCGACCATCTCACCATCGACGACTACTACACCTCCTTGGGTCGCGGCCTCGAGCACGCGGTGCGCCCAGGCGATCTCATCGTCGCTGGGGCGGAGTGCAGTGTCCGCCGGTTCGAGTTGCATAGGGTGGATGCACAGCTTGCCTCGGAAGCCGGACGAGCGCGCACGGCGAGCGTCCTCAGCGACGCGCTGCGCGTTGAGGGCCGGGGTGACGCCGTCAACCGGGGCCGGGAGGGAGGCGCAGCGCGAGCCGATGACGATCTGGGCGCGCGCATGGACCAGAAGGTCGTCATCGGGGGAGCAGCCGACGTCGGCCGCGAAGTCGAGTGAGCCGAAGGAGAGCCGGTCCACGCCGGCCATCGCGAGCGCGTGGACGTCCCTGATCCCCACGGCCGTCTCGATAAGTCCGACGAGGCCGACCTCCTCAGACAGACTGGCCCGCAGCCGGGCAACAGCCGCCGGCAGGTCGCACTTGGGGAGGACGATCCCCCGGAGGCCGGGGCAGTTGGCCAAGGCAGTCAAGTCGTCTTCGTGCCATGGCGTCCCGACCGCGTTGACCCGCACCCAGGCGGTCCCCGCGCTCCGGAGCCACTCGACGACGGCCGTCCGCGCTGCGGCTTTGTCCACTGGATCGACGGCGTCCTCGAGGTCAAGCACCACCTCGTGGGCAGGGCTGTTGTACGCCTTCTGCAGTCGGGTCCCCCCGGTGCCCGGGACGAAAAGCCACGTGCGAGCCCGGGCTAGGGCGGCGCGAGCTTGGCCGCGGGGGGGGCGCTCAGCCTTTCCCTGATCGATGTCAGGAAGCATAGGAGTCTTCGTCCGCACGGCCCTGGGTCGGTGGTCCGGCGTCACACGACGGCATACGCATTGGCCGGGCTACCGACCCCTCGGGGGATCCGCAGCGCTGCCGAGACGAGCATGAAGTCATAGTCGCCGGTGCGAGCGCAGTGTTCCGAGAGGTCTCGCAGCCACCAGAACTCGCCTATTGCCATGCCCAGCAACGGGATCATCCTGCGGTGCAGGAACCCCTTCTCGCGGTCGACGGGGAGGCACTCGCAGGCGATGTTGTCGGCGGCGACCGAGACGACGCCGTGGTCCCAGAGGTAGGCCGCCATCGCCTGTGATGACTCGAGGCCAGGCGTCGCGAGCCCATGCCCCACGGCACCACGCATGGCCTCGCGGGCAGGCGCGCCGAGAGAGCGGTACCACTCGATCCAGCCCGTACGTAGGATGAGGAAATCCCCGGGACGGATCTCGACGCCTTGGGCGGACGTGACCTCGTCGATGAGCTCCCCGGTGACCTCGAACCGCTGGTCAGGAACAAGGGGCTCGCCCTGCTCCATGTGGCGGGCGACGTCGACGAGGACGCCGCGCCCCATCGGGCCGCGGGCCGACCACCGGTCGATGCCGAGGGCGTCCCCGGAGTCGAGATCCTCCTCGCTGCGCCCACCCCAGTAGCCGTGCTCCTTGAAGCGGACGTGCCGTAGACCATCCCACTGGCTCGAGAACTGGAGGTAGAGGTTGTCGACCTTGTCGTCGCGCCCGTTCCGAGTCACCTCCACGGTGTGCTGGTAGGGCAGGCGGTCGGGGAAGATGCCGGGGTCGGGCTCATTGACGGGGAGGGTGAGCGGGATGATCTCGCCCTTCCTCACGAGCCGACTCGCGGCCCGCACCTCCTCCGGGCCGATGCGGTTGAGGGAGCCGAGCTCGTCGTCACGGCCCCAGACGTCCCACGCGTGTCGCTCCCCCGTGTCGGCCACGAAGGGCAGCTCTTGGAATGCGGGTGTCGTGGTAACGCGGGTGGGTGTGGTGGTCATGCTGACTCCTCCATCGTTAGGAAGCAGAGAACGCCGATGCCGTCCCCCGCGTCGAGGTATGCGGCGCGCACCCGCGTCCCGCGCGGCAGCGGCTGCTCCTGATCGACGACGCGACCCGGCAGGCGGAAGCCGCCGTCCATGTCGACTTGGGCCGTGACGAACGGTGCCTGTGCCCCCCACCGGGGGTCACCCGTCGCGCGGTGGACGGTCACGGACGCGGCCACCGACCCCGTGGTCGCGACCCCCACCCACTCGGCGTCACCGGACAGGCACGACCAGCACACCGGGGCAACGGGGAAGCGCACGATCCGGCATGCGCTGCACTGCTGCAGCCGCAGCTCGCCTGCGCCCACGCCACGCCAGAAGAGCTCGGTCTCCGGGTGGATCACAGGCTGCGGACCCCGGTAGTCACCGGCCAGCGGCAGCGGGGTGCTCATGCCTCATCCCCGGCGCGCGCGGCACCGACGACATTCGCGATAAAGCGCTCGCCGATGAGGCGCTTGCTGACCTTGCCCGTCGCCGTTGTCGGGATCTCGGCCTCGCGGATAACGACGAAGAGTTCGGGCACCTTGTAGGACGAGATGCGTTCCCGCATCCAGCCGCGCAGTTCGTCGCGCACCTCGACGTCGGGGCGGGTCCCCCGCAGGACGACCGCGCAGCAGAGCCGTTCCTCGCCGTCCTCGGCGGAGGGCCAGCCGAAGGCCCACGCCTGCTCGACGTCGTCGTGGCCGAGGAGGACCACCTCGACCTCGGCCGGTGACACAGTGATGCCGTTGATCTTGACGACCTCCTTGATCCGGCCGGCGAAGTGCAGCCGCGCCGCGGAGTCGAGCCAGCCGAGGTCGCCTGTGCGGAACCAACCGTCAGCAGTGAACCCCTTTTCGTTACTGGTGGGGTCCTCCAAGTAGCCCGTCGTGACACAGCCCCGCAGCTGGACTTCCCCCATCCGCGGCTCGTCATCACAGGGAAGCACCTCCCCGGTGGTCGGGTCCGCGATCCGCATCTCCTGCGTTGGTAGGGCGGTCCCCTGAGTGTGCAGCGTCGTGTCGAGATCGTCGTGAGCATCGGTCATCGCACTGTGCCCGTTGCCCTCTGTGAGGCCGTAGACGCTGCACACCTCGCGCACGCCGAGCACCTCGATGGCGAGTCGCTTGTCCTGCGCGGTGAACCCCGTGGTGCCGGTGCGTAGCCGCGACAGGTCGAACTGCCGGTGGGCGCCGGCCGCGACGATGTCACGCGTCATGGGCCCGAGGCCGTAGTACACCGTGCAGCCGCTCTCTGCCATGAAGCGGGCGGACTCCACGGGGTGGAAGCGCTCCTGAAGGCAAAAGGTGAGGCCGTGCGTGAGGACCACGAGTAGCGCGTTGGCACAGCCGTACCCGAAGAAGAGCGGTGAGGCCATCCAGAGCCGGTCACCGACGACGACATGCTGCCGACGGCCAATCTCATAGCAGTTGTCGACGAGGTTGCGGTGGTTAAGCACGACGATCTTGGGCTGGGCGCTGCTCCCGCTGGTGAAGACGTAGAAGGCGGTGTCGTCGGGAGCCGCGACCGGGCTATCGACCGGCTCGACGTCGTCGAGGTCGACTCCCTCCGGGCTGCGGTCGGCGCGCGGCCAGTAGACCGTGCCCCGGAAGACGGTTCCTTCTCGCGGACCCGTGAGGCCGGCGGAGTCGAGCAGACCGGCGTAGTCGCGGTGGAAGAACTCCCGGTCGGCGTAGAGCAGGCTGAGGTGTGTCCGGTCGACCGCCTCCTGCAACTCGCTCTCCCTGTAGAAGGTGTTGAGTGGCACGAAGACCACCCCGGCGTAGTGCGCACCGAGGGCGAGGACGAGCCATCGCCAGCCGTTGGGGATGAGGGCACCGATGACGTCGCCGGGGCGCAGCCCCTGGGCCTGGAGGTGGGCCCCGAACCGGCATGCGGTGTCGGCGAGCTCGGCCGCCGTCGCCTGCTGGTCGTCGGCGATGACGAGCAGTTGGTCGGGGTACACGGCGGCATACGCATCGAGCACCGCCGGGAGCGTCGCCTCCGTGGCAAGGTCCTTCGGGGTCGTGAGGGTGGGCATCAGCTCGCTGCTCCTTTCCAGGTCGGATCGGGCTCCCAGCCGTAGAGGGTGAATGGCTCGCCGTCCTCGTCCTCCACGGCCCGATAGACGAGGTGCATCCGGTCACCGATCGCGAGACCGCCGGGGTCGGCGCCGGTGTCGGCGATGAGGATCGGTCCCTCGGCTAGGGCGACGGCCGCGACCGTGTAGGGCGGCGGGATGGTCGGGAAGTACTGCCGGCGGAAGATCACCCAGCTGAGGAGTTCGCCACTGCCGGCCACGGCGGTCCACGTCCACGCGGTCGAGAGGCACCGCGGGCACGCGGGACCCGGCGGGTACCAGACGGTTCCGCACGGGTCGCAACGTTGCAGGTGGAGGTGTCGCTGCTCCACATGCTGCCAGAACGGCACCTCCCAGACACCGCGTCGCGGAGCGGGGCGCACCGTGGCCGTCACGACGCCCTCCTCGAGGTGGGGGCGCCCTCGTAGACGATGCTTACGACCTTGCCGGCGACATCGGAGACGTACTGCACCAGGCGGGCGGACTCGACCTGGCGGTCGCCGGCCTCGCCGCGGGCCTGGCGCACGGCCTCGACCTGGTGGTTCCATCCCTGCATGTAGCTCTCGGATAGGTGGCCGCCGGACGTGTTCACCGGCAGCCGTCCTCCCAGGCGGATGGCACCGCTCTCGAGGAAGTCCCCGACGTCGGCATCGGTCGTGAAGCCGAACCCCGCGAGGGCGAGCGGCACGTGGCAGCTGAAGCTGTCGTAGACTTGGAGGGTGTCGATGTCCTCGGGACCGCAGCCCGACACGGCATACAGGGTCTCCGCGGCCCGGCGATGGGCCGAGTGGTAATAGTCGACGAGGCGAGGTCGCAGGCTCGTGGCGTCGGTGTTGAGATCGGCCCGCCCTGTGCCGCGGATCGTCACCGCACGCCCCGGGCTGTGCCGCCGGGCGCGCTCGGCGGACATGAGGACGAGCGCAACTCCCCCGTCGTTGACGATGGTGTAGTCGAGCAGGCGCAGCGGCTCGACGATAAAGCGTGAGGACAGGTAGTCGTCGATGTCGATCCGGCGCCGCATGACGGCATTCGGGTTGAGCGCGCTCGACATCCGCTGGGCGACGGCGACCTCGCCGAGTGCCGGGGGGGTCAGGCCCGAGGTCTCGAGGTAGCGCCGGGTGACCATTGCGTAGAGCGCCCCTTGCGAGCTAAACCCCCATGGGGCGTAGTAAACGTAGGACAGGAAGGCGCCACCGCCCATGGCCTCGGGACCGCCGTACTGCACCCCTGCGGCGCGCTGGTCGTTGCCATAGACGAGGGCGACGCAGTCGGCTTGGCCCGTCACGATCGCCGCCGCCGCCTGGATGACCGACATCGCCGCGTCGGCCTGCGCCGACCACCGTACGTCGAGTCCGAGCACCTCGGCGGTCCGCTCGTAGGCCAACGTCGGGCCGACGACGAGCCCGTCGACGTCGGACTTCTGCAGGCCGGCGTCCCTTAGGGCCCGGGTGAAGGCCAACTGCGCGTGGCCGTAGCAGTCGGGGCACGGCTCACCGGCGCGGGCCCGACGCCAGTCGTCGGCGTAGTCGGTATCGCCGACGCCTACGACCGAGACGGTCCCGGCGAGGGCCAGAGGCATGGTCGGCGCCTCGGGGCACGTCGTCTCGGGGCTCGCCGTCACGAGGGACGCACCGCCGTCCCGAGGAAGGCGTCCTCTACCTGGCTGCTTTCGGCGAGCTCCGAGCTCGTGCCGGCACGCACGACCTCGCCGCGCTCGAGGAGGTATCCCCGGCTGCAGAGGTCGAGCGTGTCCGCGACGGACTGCTCCACGATGAGCAGGGCCATGTCCGGCCGCGTCTGGTGGATGTGCCGCAGGGCGTCGAAGACGTCGTCGACGAGCTTGGGCGCGAGGCCGATCGAGGGCTCGTCGAGCAGAAGCATCCGCGGCCGCGCCATTAGGCCGCGGGCGATCGCGAGCATCTGCTGCTCGCCACCGCTCATCGTGCCCGCTAGCTGCTCGCGGCGATCGCGCAGGCGGGAGAAGACCTCGAAGACCATATCGAGGTCGTCCGCGTGGTCGTGTCTCCTCCCCTGGGCGTAAGCGGGGGCGCGGAGGTTCTCCACGACGCTGAGCCCAGGGAAGAGTCCCCGACCCTCGGGGACGTGGACGAGCCCTGCCCGGGCGGCCCTGAAGGGCTTGGTCGTGCGCAGGTCCAGGCCCTCGAAGGTGAGCTCCCCACCCGTGACGTCGGCGAAGCCGAAGAGAGACTTGAATAGGGTGGTCTTGCCGGCGCCGTTGGCGCCGAGCACGGCCACGAGCTCTCCCTGACCCACCATGAGGCTGACGTCGTGCAGGACGGAGACCGGCCCGTAGCCGGCCGACAGTGACGAGATCTCAAGCACGGTTCCTCCACTTGCTCCCGAGGTAGGCGTCGATGACGCGTTCGTCCTGGGTGACCTCCGTGGGCGTGCCGTCCGCGACGAGCTCGCCCTGGTTCATGACGATGACGCGGTCGCAGAAGCGCATTATCGCCCCGATGAGGTGCTCGATCATTACCACCGACCACCCACCCTTGCGGCAGATCTCCTCGATGACGTCGAGGATGTGCTCGACCTCGGTCGGGCGCAGGCCCGCGAGGAGCTCGTCGAGGAAGACCACAGCAGGTCCGCTGGCCACGACCCGGGCGAGCTCGACCTCCTTCATGGCGACGATGTTCAACTGGCCCATGCGGGTGTCGGCGAGACCCCCGAGGCCGAGCGTCTCCAGCGCCACCATCCCGCGGTCCCTGGCCGCCGCGACGTTCCTCCCGTGCACGAGGACGCCGAGGGTGGTGCTCTCGAGGACGGTGAGGGAGGGGAACGGGTTGACCACCTGGTAGGTCCGGGCGAGCCCGAGCCCAAACAACTTGTGCGGCCGCATACCCGTCACCGACTGCCCCTTGAGGGTGACACGCCCGCTGCTGGGCCGCAGGTCGCCGGCCACGCAGTTGACGAGGGTGGTCTTGCCGGCGCCGTTCGGCCCGAGCAGGCCGACGCGCTCTCCCGGTCGCACGTCAAAGGTGATCCCGTTGACGGCCTGGAGGCCGCCGAAGCGCTTGCCGACGTCCTCGAGGGAGAGGACGGGCGCGGTGGTGGCGGTGCCGTCGCTGCGACCCGTGGATGTGTCCCTGGTCATCGCCCCTCCCCCTCGGCACCGACAGCACCCTCGGGCACCAGCGCCTCGACGTTGTCGGTTCCTGTGTGCCCCTCGATCGACCCCGACCGGCCGGGTCCGGGTCCGCCCCCCGCGCCGGACCCCGCGTCCCCACGCCGTCGGCGACCGAGCAGGCGCACGACAAGTCTCTCGAGGGGCGGGTAGAGACCGCCCTTGGAGAAGAGGGCGACGACGAAGAGCACCGCGGCATAGGCGAGGTGGTTCAGGCCAGGCAGCTGCGAGAAGTGCTGCGCCAGGAACTCGCCGCCCGGGATGACTATGGCGGCACCGATGACCGGGCCGAGGACTGTTCCGGGCCCCCCGATGAGGACGATGAGCAGCGCCTGGACCGATACGAGGGGGCTGTATACGTCGTCGGGGTTGAAGACGAACGCGAGCTGGCTGTAGAGACCACCCGCAAGGCCCGAGAACGCCGCTCCGATGAGGAACGCGATGAGCTTATAGCGCGAGGTGGGGACGCCGGACGCCTCTGCTGCACGGGGGTTCTCACGGATGGCGACGAAGTAGCGTCCTGTCCTCGTGCCGCTGAGGTAGGCAGTGAAGAACAGGCCGAGGACGACGAGGACCGCGGCGATGATGTAGTACGCCACGCTCGAGTCGAACTGCAGGTAGGCCACCGACTGCCCGACGTAGGGACGGGCGATCTCGTAGAAGCCGAAGTACTTGGTCAGCACCCCGATGATGAGCGGGATGGTGAGCGTCGCCAGGGCGAAGTAGAGACCCGAGAGTCGTAGGGTGAGCAGCCCGATCCCCAGCGCGATGAGCACCGAGACCACGACGCCGACGAGGATGCCGAGATAAGGCGAAATGGTGAACCTTGCGAAGAGCATCGTAGTGAAGAAGGCGGTGAGCCCGAAGAAGGCGCCCTGGCCCAGCGAAAGCGGTCCGGCGTAGCCCGAGATGATGTTCCACCCCATGGCCATGAGGCACCACACGGCGGCGAGTGCGGCCGTGTGGGCGTCGGACTCCGAGCCCATCGCCCACGGGAGCCCGAGGGCGAGGACGGCGGCGCCGATGACGGCCTGGATGTAGGACGAACGTGTCGACATGGCGGGCTTCCGCATCAGACAGACACCTGTCCCTGGTCCGTGGCTCGCCCGAACAGCCCCTGGGGCCGCACGACGAGGAAGAGCACGAAGAGGCCGTAGACAAGGGCGTTCTGCAGTTGGATGTCAAAGAAGGTCGTGCTGAGCAACTGGAGCACCCCAACGATGAGACCGGCGATGAAAGTTCCGGTGATGCTGCCGAGGCCGCCGAGGACCGGCACGATGAACATGAGGATGAGGAAGGTCCAGGCCGTCGACGGGTCGACGGGGGTCGAGACGACGAACACGGCGCCGACGACGCCGGCCAGGGCGACCGAGAGGGCGAATGCCACCGCGTAGACGCGGGTGATGTCGATGCCGTTGTACTGGGCCGCGTCGCGGTTCTGGGAGGTCGCCCTGATCATCACGCCGAGGGGTGTCCGCGTGATGATCCACCACGTCGCGGCGAAGGCGACGACGGCGATCGCCAACCCCATGAGGCGCCCCGTGTTGAGGAAGAGCCCTCCGAGGTTGATGGCCTTCTCCGACCACGACGAGGTGAGTGTCCTCGGCTGGGGACCCGCGATGAGCAGGGCGGCGTTCTCGATAACGAGGGCCAAGGCGATCGTCGCGATCATCTGGGACCTTTCCCCCATCTTGATGAGACGTCGCACGAGCAGCCGGTCGAGCGCGAAGCCGACCAGTCCGAGGACAATGACGACGACGGGCAGCAGGACGAAGGGGTCCGCGTGCGTCACCGTCCAGAAGAAGAGCGTGAGGTACATCGCCAGGAGCACGAGATGGCCATGCGCGAAGTTGACGAAGTGGATGACGCCCAGCACGATCTGCTTACCTAGGCCGAGCACGCTCCACACGGCGCCGATAAGGATGCCGTTGACGAGTGCCTGTACGAGCACCATTTGCTTGTTCCTCTAGGTTGTCGCGAGTCGGCGGGGTCAGGCGAAGGTCGGCCAGATGGAGTTGCCGTCGGCCAGGTTCTGCGGGAACACGGTCAGGGTCTTGTCCTTCTGCCACTGGACCATCGCGGCCTGTCGGTCGACCGCCCGACCGTCCTCACCGAAGCGCATGCGCTGGGCCGGCCAGACCGAGGCGACCCCGCCCTTGATGTCGGTCTTGGCCATCTGGTCGCGGATCGCGGCGGTGTCGCGGCTCTTGGCGCGGTCGATTGCCTGAGCAAGCAGGTGCACCTCGGCGTAGGTCGAAAGGTGGTACTCCTGCGGGTACTTGTCGCCCGCCGCGCGGACCTTGTCGGCGATCGTGCTCGCTTCGCCCTTGAAGACCCCTGAGGCGGCCACGGCAAAGATGCCGTCGGCGGCATCGGCCCCGAGGGCTTGGACGAAGGCGCCGCTGAGGAACGGCGCACCGGAGAGAACCCAGGGGACGGGCACCAGTCCTTGCTCGACTTGCCCCTTCGAGATGAGTGTGATGTCGCTGATCGCGGGGCCGACGAAGAGGAGCTGAGGCTTGGTGCTCGAGATCTTGCTGACGATCGGGGCGGCGTCTTTGAGACTCCCCTCGGGAACGGTCTCGTCCATGACGATCATCCAGCCGTACTGCTTCGCGAAGGTCTCCCGGATCTGCTTGGCACCCTGGATTGCCACGTCGTTGACTCCCGCGACGATGCCGATACGCGTCACCGACTTGCCAGCCGTCTTCGCGAGCGAGTCGATAGCCTCGCAGAAGAGCTTGGTAAACTCGGACGTCTTGGGGCTCGTCGCGAAGGTGTACTTGAAGCCGCGCGTGGTTATCGCGTCGGCAAAGGAGACGGTCGTCCACGGGATCTTGCGCCGCTCGGCAAGCTCTGTTACGGCGATGGTCGGTGAGGAGATGCCGGTCCCGATCCCGCAGACGATCCCCTCGCTGAGGGCGCGGTTCATCGCGCTGATCGAGCTGTCGACCGTGGCCCCGCCGTCCTCCTCGACCAGCTGGATCTTGGCGCCATCGAGCGACGCGACGCCGCCTGCGGCGTTGATCTCGTCGACCGCGATCTGAGCGCCGATGTGCATCATCCGACCCGTGTCGGCGAACGGTCCGGTCTTGTGGATGACGAGCCCGAGCTTGATCGGACTCGAGCCCCCCGCGCTGCCCCCCGACCCGCAGCCGGCGAGCATGGGCACCGCGGTGGCCGTGGCCGCGAGGCCGGCGAGGCCGAGGAAGTCTCGGCGACGAATCTCCTTCAGAGGCATAGGCATGGTCTACTCCTTCAGCTGGTCGGCACGGCGTCGGTCGAGGCGGCACTGTCGGGGCCGGGGTCGGTCAAAACGGTTTGGTGGAACACGACGAGGTGTTGGTCGCCCTCGTGACGGAAGGAGGCCTGCAAGCGCAGGCCGATGGCGAGTTCCTCGTCCGGCAGACCCTCGACGGTGGTGACGATCCGCGGACCCTCGTCGAGGAGGACGATGACGACGTTGTAGGGGACGCTGCGGACCTCCGGCGGGAAGTACGCCTTGTGGAAGGTGGCGAACGACCAGACCTCACCCGCTCCTGAGGCACGGACCCACTCCAGGGTCCCCGCGGACGAGCAGCCATAGCAGACGAGGCGTGGCGGGAACTGGTGACGGCCGCAGGCCGTGCAGCGAGTGATGAGTAGTTCGTCCCGTGCGAGTCCGTGGTGGTGAGTATTGATCGCGTCGGCGATTGGCACCGTGACCAGATCGGCAGTCATGGCAGTCACCGGTCCTTCCCATAGATGACGGACGAGACCATGGGCGAGGAGCACACGTACTGCACGAGTCGCGCGTCCTCGACCTGGCGAGGACCGCACCCGCCCCGCAGTTGGCGGACGGCTTCGACGTTGAGCGCCCATCCCTGCATGTAGCTCTCGGAGAGGTGACCCCCGGATGTGTTGATCGGGAGCTCACCCCCCAGGCCGATGCGTCCGTCCTGGATCCAGTCGGCGGCCTCGCCCTCTCCACAGAACCCCAATCCCTCCAGGGCGAACAGCACGTTGGGACTGAAGTTGTCGTAGACCATGAGGGCGTCCACGTCGCTCGTGGAGACACCGGCCATCTCGTAGGCCCGCTTCCCCACCGCCGACGTCGCGCCTCTCCAGAAGTCCGGTGGTGGGTACTCGGAGTCGACGAACTGCCCCTGCTGGCCGAACCCGAGCACGTATGCCGGGTCGTGCGGGTAGTCCGTCGCCTCGTCCGCGCGGGTCATCACGAGCGCGACCCCGCCGTCGTTTATCAGGCAATAGTCGAGCAGGTGGAGGGGCTCGACGACCCACCTGCTGTCGAGGTACTCGTGGAGGTCGAAGGGCCTGCGCATCACGGCGTTGTCATTGAGGGACGCGTGGTGACGGAATGTCATCGAGACGGCGGCGAGCTTCTTCGAGGTCGCTCCGTAGAGGTGCTTGTAGCGCTGGAACATCAACGCATAGAAGGCGCCTGGCGACACGAGCCCGTAGGGGACGGATAGGCCCGGTGACGTGCCGTAACTGCTGTCGGCGCCGTAGGTCGTGCCCGCGGTGCGCCCGTTGTTGCCGTAGACGAGGGCGACCCGGCGGCATAGCCCGGCCTGGAGGGCGAGAGCCGCGAGCTGGATGGACGCCCCCGACATCCTCCCCTGGGTCGGTAGCTCAGCCACCCACTGAGGCTGGATGCCGTAGGTCGCCGCGGTGGCCTCGTAGGAGCTGACTCGGTTGACGATGAGACCGTCGATGTCGCTGCTCTGGAGGCCGGCGTCGGCCAGTGCCTCGAGCAGGGCCATGCCGCCGAGGTCGTCGGCGCTGTGGCCCGGAAAGGCCTGGTAGGCGGTAGTGCCCACGCCGACAACTGCCGTGGCGCCTCGTAGGGAACGGTCGGAGGACGACGTCATGAAGCCCCTCCTTCGTGAGTGGCGCTGGTGTGCTCCGGGGCGCTGGGGGCGCCGACCCGGTGGGCGATCTCGTCATCGAGGAAGCCGTGCTCGGCGAGGACCTCCCGGGCATCGGCACCTGTCTGTGGGGTGCGGCCGGTGGCGGCGTGGATGCTGTCGTCGAGTGCACGCCACGGGGGCGACAGCGTCCGTATTTCCTCGGCGTCGACGACGATGCCGAGGGCCGCGACCTGCGGGTGGTGCGTCACCGACGGCACGTCCTGGACGGGGACGGCGATGCCATCGCTGCGGCGCACCATCTCCACGAGCTCCTCCATGGGATAGCGGAGGAAGTAGGGCTGCAGCGCCCGCCTCAGGGACATCTGGTTCGGCATCCGTAGCTCGCGGGTCGCGAACATCGGCTCGTCGAGCAGCTCCTCGGCGCCGATCTCGCGGCAGAAGTCGACCCATGCCTGCTCGGAGCGCAGCGGCTGCCCATAGTAGATCTGCCCGTCGGCCGTGGAGATTCCGTGGTCGGGGGGGTAAGCCGCCGCATTCGTATGAAAGCCGTCCCAGGTGTCCGGGTCGTCGAGGGCGGCGATCATCACGGTGTTGGCCCCCATCACCGCCGCGAGCTCGGACGTCGACACGTGCTGGCCGAGGGCCTCCTCGCCCCCCGCGAGGGCGGCCATGACGGCTTGGAAGGCGGCGCAGCCTCCGAGCACTCCGGCGGCATCGGCGCCGATCCGCAACGGCGCCTCGCCGATGACGCCGAGGTAGCGCCAAACACCCGTTGTCGCCTGGACCTCGAGCTCCGTGGCCGGGAGTTCGGACCACGGACCGGACTCGCCGAAGGCCGTCACGGAACAGTCGACGAGCGCCGGGTTGAGCTGGCGCAGCTCCGGAGGCCCGAACCCGCGGGAGAGGGCGGTGGCCGTGGTCATGTCGTGGAGGAAGACGTCACTCGTGCGCACGAGACGCCTCAGGACTTCGAGGTCCCCGTCCTCCTCAAGGTCCAGAATGAGCGACCGCTTATCACGGTTGAGCTGGTACGCCGTCGCGGCCGTGCCGTCGACGAAGGGTGGGCCGCAACGGCGCAACCAGTCGCCTCCCGGCGGCTCTACCTTGACGACATCAGCCCCCAGGGTGGCCAAGAGCAGGCTGCAGTAGGGCCCTGCCACGCCCTGGGTCATGTCGATGACCCGGACCCCCTCGAGCGCCCGGCCGACTCCGGGCAGGTGGTCCGCCACGGTGGTCGGCGAAGGGCCTCGGCTGTGGCAACCCGTGTCCGTTGGGATGTCCATGGCGATCTGCTCGAGGATCTCCTCGGAGTGGGCGCCCGGCAGCTCCGGCTCGCCGAGCTGGGCCGGGGTGCGTTCGAAGTGCCAGATCGGCCCGGAGACGGCCAACGTCCCGCCGGCGGGGTGCCGGACCCGTTGCACGACGCGGTTGTGGATGAGGTGCGCCTGCTCGTCCGGCTTCTCCTCGAGGGTGCGTAGTCGCACGCAGGGCACGCCGTTGCGCGGGAGCACCTGGGTCCACCATGTGCTCGGCCGCTCGGCGATCGCGTCTGCGAGTAGGGATTCCAACTCATCGCGATGGGCGATGCGGGACTCGTTGCCGTCCCAGCCCGCGACGACGTCCTCCGGAAGGGCGAGGGTCGCACACAGCGCACGCCACGTGGCCTCCTTGTGCGCTGTGACGCTGACCCAGACCCCTTCCGAGCAGCGGAAGGCGCGGGACGGGACGATCGACCGCGTCGCGCTCCCGGCCGGGCCGCTGGGGGTCCCCGAGGCGAAGAACTCGGCGAAGCGCGTGAGCTGCAGACCGATGGCTGCCTCCATCTGTGAGGTCCTTAGGTGCTGGCCGAGCCCGGTCCGAAGACGCCCGACGAGACCGATGAGGACTGCGTTGAGCAGCTGCATCGAGGTCCCGAGGTCGACGAGTGCCACATAACGCAGCACCTGCGCGTTTCCGCCCGGCGTCCCGTTGCCGCTCGCGAAGCCACTGAACGCCTGTCCCTGAGGGTCGGTGCTGCCCATCGACGCCATCGGCCCATCGTCGCCGAAGGAGCTCGACGAACAGTAAACGAGGCGCGGATTGGTGGCCCTAAGGGCGGCATACCCCAGCCCTAAGCGGTCCATGGTCCCCGCGCGGGAGTTCTCGAGCACAACATCCGCCGCGGTCGCCAGCCGCAGCACCGTGCGGTGGCCCGCGGGGTCCTTGAGGTCGAGGATCACGCTGCGCTTGCCAAGCGACGTCGACATGTAGGTCGTCGGCTCGCCGCTCTTGCGCGGCAGGACGGCTCGGATCGGGTCGCCGTAGGGCGGGTCCACACGCACGACGTCGGCACCGAGCTGGGCGAGGTTGCTGGCAGCCCACGGACCCACGGCATAGGCCGTGAGGTCGAGGACCCTCAGCCCCGCGAGAGGCCCCGTCGCCGAGTCTCCGGGGAGCCGCTCGGGCCAGACCGACTCGTCCACGTTGACGTGCTGAGCGTGCATGTGCTGTGCCACCTCCACCGGGGGTCAGTAGGACTTGGGCATTCCTAGAACGTGCTGGCCGAGGAAGGCGAGCACGAGGTTGTTGTTGATCGGGGCGTTCTTATAGAGGCGCGTCTCGCGGAACTTCCGTTCGACGTCGTACTCCGTCGCGAAGGCGTAACCGCCGAAGGTATCCATTGCCGCGTCCGCCGCCTGCCAGGAGGCCTCCGAGCACAGGAGCTTGGACATGTTGGCCTCGGCACCACACGGTTCGCCCGAGTCGAAGCGGCGGGCTGCGTCGCGCTGAACGAGAGACGCGGCCGTCACCGCGGCATACGCCCGGGCGATGGGGAACTGGACACCCTGGTTCGCGCCGATGGGTCGGCCGAAGACGCTACGGGTGCTCGCGTAGGCGGAGGAGCGGTCGCAAAACCACCGCCCGTCGCCGATGCACTCGGCAGACAGGAGGATGCGCTCGGCGTTCATGCCGTCGAACACCTGGCGCAGGCCGTTGCCCTCGGTCCCGACGAGCGAGCTTTCGGGGACGAAGAGGTCGTTGATGAAGACCTCGTTGGTCTCGTGGTTGATCATCGTCTCGATGGGGCGTGCCGTCACCGCGTCGCCGGCCTCACGGAGGTCGACCAGGAAAAGACTGAGACCGTCGACAGGCCTGGTGACCTCCTCGAGCGGGGTCGTCCGTGCCAGGAGCAGCAGGAGGTCGGAGTGCTGCACCCGCGATGTCCAGATCTTCTGGCCGTTGATCACCCAGCCGCCCACGGTTCGTGCGGCGAAGGTGCGGATCCGTGTCGTGTCGGAGCCCGCGTCGGGCTCGGTGATGCCGAAGGCCTGCATGCGTAGGGTGCCGGCGGCGATGTCGGGGAGGTAAGCGAGTTTCTGCTCCTGCGAGCCGTGCCGCAGCAGCGCCGCCATCGTGTACATCTGCGCGTGGCAGGCCGCGCCGTTCCCACCACTAAAGTTGATCTCCTCGAGGACCACGGATGCCTCGCTCAGGCCGAGTCCTCCCCCGTCGTACTCCTCAGGGATGAGGATGCTCAGCCATCCCGCGTCCGTCAGGGCCTTTACGAAATCTTCGGGATAGGCCTTCTTTGAGTCGACCTCGCGCCAGTAGGCGTTGTCGAAGTTCGCACAAAGCTGAGCGACGGCGGAGCGGAGATCGGCGGTCGCATCGTCGTCCCACCGGGCGGTGCTGCTCACGAGGCACCTGCGGGTACGAGGACCGCTCGACCGGTGACTTTGCGCTCGTCAACCGCGGTGAAGGCGGCCACCACCTCGTCCAGCGCGAAGGCTTGGGTGACCGGGCTCACGGCACCGGACGCCACGAGGTCGAGGGAGGAGATGAACGACGACATGAGCGTCGACGCCGAACCGGTGATGACGGCCTCTTTGCCGAAGACGAACGCCGGGAAGATCCCCACCCGCTCGCCCGTCATCTGGCCTGTGAAGACGTACCGGCCCGCGTGACGCATCCCTCGGAAGCAGCTGGAGAAGATTGCGGGAACGCCGACGTTGTCGATGACGACGTCGACGCCCTTACCGCCTGTGAGGTCAAGGAGATCCTGCCACGCCTGCTTGCTGTTGACCACCACCTGGTCGGCGCCGGCCAGCTTGAGCTGGTCGACCTTGTCGGGAGAGCTCGTCATGGCGATGGAGACGCCCCCGAGCGCCTTGACGACCTGCATCCCGTGCAGGCCCAGTCCGCCGCCCGCTCCTGTTACGACCACATGCTCGCCCGGGCGCATGCCGGCGATCCGCACCAGTGCCTGGTAGCAGGTGCCCACGGCACAGGCTGTGACCGCCGCGTCGGCGAACGACAGATCGTCGGGGATCGGCAGGACCGCGGACTCGTCGACCGCCATAAGCTCGGCGTAGCCGCCGTAGTTGAAGCTCTTGTCGGGACAGCGGAGCTCGTCACCCGAGAGGCAGGCGAGGCAGCGCCCGCAGGTGGTGAACTGCTTGATCGCGACGCGGTCGCCAGCGATGAAGCGGCGCACCTTGCTGCCCACCTCGACGACGGTGCCGGCGACCTCGTGTCCCAGGACCTCCGGCAGCGGGATGGTGGTGAGGCCCATCCGGTCGGCTTGGTCGTGGCCGCACATCCCGCACGCTGCCACCTCGATGACCACCTGCGTGTCGGTCGGTCGAGGATCCTCGACGTCCCGCAGCCGCAGGACCTCCGGTCCCCCGGTCTCTGCGACGACAACAGCCTTCATCGCTGCCCCTTTCGGCTCGCCAGCCACTCTGCTGGCGTCGGCATTGGATCTGGGGATGCCACCCGTGAGGGCGATTCCACATCCAATGGAATATAAAATGTGTGAAACTATGTCTAGCAATACCTCAGGCGGAAGCGCAAGGGTTCCGTGGCAACGGTTCCCCCGACTGGGCCCTTACTGGCCCGACGCCTTCCCCCCACAGGACCCATGTACAAGGGCCGGGCCCGACGGGCCGGGCCCTCAATGACGACACGGTGGCGCCGTCAGGCCCCGCGCTCGTCCTTCTCGGGACCCCAGAATCCAACTGCTTCGAGGTGCTCGACGAGGAGGTCGCCCGCGTGGAGCACGTGCTTGCGCATCGCCGCCTTGGCCTTCGGCGCGCTCTTGCGTCGGATAGCTTCGACGATTTCGTGGTGGTCCTCGACGGAGGCCTCCTGCCAGCCGTGAATCGACGCGTAGAAGTGGTGCGGGGCATAGCGCACCGCGGTGCCGAGGAACCAGGACAGCTTCGGCGACGCAGCCGCGAGGTTGATCGCCCTGTGGAACCGGTGGTTGGCCACTTCGATGGAGTCCTGGTCGCCACCCTTGGCGGCGTCCTCCAGCGCGACCTGGAGCCGCTCGAGCTCGACGACCTGTGGCGCCGTCATCACCCGGGCTGCCCGAGCGGCCAGCTCGCTGGAGAGGTTAGCCTGGACGAGAAAGAGGTCGCGGATATCGTCGCGGCTGAGAGGGACGACGACGAAACCCCGCCGCGGCACCAGCTGGACGAAACCCTCGCCCCGGAGGGCGAGAAGGGCCTCGCGCACCGGGGTGGCACTGATCCCGAGCTCATCGACCATCCGCTCGAGCCGGACGAACTCGCCTCCCTTGAGCTGACCCGACATGATGAGGCCCCGGATGAAGGCGGCTGCGCGCTCACCCAACTGAGGACTGTTGCGCAGGGAAGACAAGGGCGTGCGCTGGCCGCTCATCCGCTAGAACCAATCACCGACTGGGCGCGCTCGTCCGCAACGGCGTGGCGGCCCGGAGGACCAGCCCTCTTCACCATGCGCAGCTCCCATTCCATCGTGCGGAGTTTAGCCCCCTGACCTTCGCCTGAAGCGGCGCTGGGCCGCGTGGTGTGAAAAGTTGTCCGGCATCGCCTCCAGAGCAGAGTCCCTGCAATGACGACCCTTGCCAACTAGTCTCCTATCTTTTATATGATATCCAAGTTGATGGCGCCAGACGAGATGGATCGCCCTGCTGCGGAGGAGCGCATGATGCAGATCAATGGTCAGTCGGCGTGCATCGTCGGCATCGGGACGAGTGACGACTTCGGGTTCGATCTCGGCAGGAGCCCAATCCGGCTCCAATCGGAGGCCTTCCGTGCCGCGCTCGCGGATGCCGGGCTAAACAAGGACGACGTGGATGGGTTCGCGACCGCCCACGGGTCGCCGACCGGCGTTGACTACGAGGAGTTCACAGCAGCAGCCGGACTGCGGGTTCGCTACGTCGAGCAGGCCTGGGCGCACGGCCGTTGGGCGACCGGCCTCATCGCCCACGCGGCGTTCGCCGTAACGGTGGGCCTGGCCGACATCGTGGCTATCGCGAACACCGTGACGACCCGCCGGGGTTATGCCCGCCACCTCGATGGGCTTGGCGGAGCACCGACCAATGAGGGGCTGCGCGACACGGGAGGAGGTCACGGGGAGTGGTCGGTTCACGGCATCGACACACCGGGGGCGGCGACAGCGCTCGTTGCGCAGCGCTATATGGAGAAGTACGGCGCCGGCGCCCGAGACCTGGCGGAGATCTGTACTTCCTTCCGCTCCCACGCACAGCGCAACCCCATGGCGACCATGCGGCACAAGCCGATGACCGTGGAGTCCTACTTCAACGAGCCAGTCATCGCCGGCCCCTTCCGGAGGGCGGACTTCGCCCTCACCAGCGAGGGGTCCACCTGCCTCCTCGTCACGACGCATGATCGTGCCCGGGATCTCCGACAGCCCGTTGCCAATATCGCCGGCATCCAGAGCATCCAGTCCAGCCGCGACGACTACGTGATGTTCTCGCGACCCGGCCTCGGCTCCGGCTTCGGGAACGAAGGCCTGTACGCCCCTGCCCCGCAGCCTGTGTACGCCATGGCGGACGTGGACCGTGACAGCGTTGACGGCCTGTACGCCTACGACTCCTTCTCGAGCAACATCTGGATGGTCGCCGAGCGGTTCGGGTTCTGTACCGAGGGTGAGGCACCGAGCTGGTTAAGGGCCAACGCGTTCGGAGACGCCGCATCGGTCCCGGTCAACACGAACGGCGGGATGCTGTCGGAGGGTGACTACACCGGATACGGCCACATAGTGGAGATGGTCCGGCAGTTGCGGGGACAGGCCGGGGATCGACAGATCCCGAGCGCCGAGGTGCTCCAGTGGGCGACTCCTTGGGGCGACTCACTCGTCCTCTCGGGCTGAGGGCGGCCGAGGGTGATGCCTAGCCTTAGTTTCCGGGCACAGGAGGGAGTGAGGACAAGTCGGGACGGTGCTGAACGGCGGCGGGGAGGTGCCCTTTCCGGTACACGATGAACGTGCGGCGGAACGCGATGATGACGGTGCCATCCTGGTTGAAACCCTCCGTCGCGACGGTAACTATCCCCATCTCTCGCCTAGACTCGGATAGCCGGGTTTCGAGGACCTTCGACCGCGAGTAGATCGTGTCCCCCTCGAACACGGGGGACGGCATACGCACGTTGTCCCAGCCCAAGTTGGCGAAGACGTTCATCGTCAGGTCTATCGTCGACTGACCGGTGACGAGGCCGAGGATGAAGGTGGAGTTCACGAGCGGACGACCGAACTGAGTATGGGCCGCAAAGTTCGCGTCGAGGTGGAGTTTCGCGACGTTCTGCGTCATCAGGGTGAACGTCTGGTTGTCGCTTGCGGTCACTGTCTTGCCGAACGGGTGGTCGTAGACGTCGCCTGGAACGAAGTCCTCGAAGAGACGGCCGGTCCAGCCCTCGACCACCCGCTCCCCGGTCTTGGTGGCGGAGGTCGCGACCTCAGGGATCTGGTCCATCGTGTGCTCCTGTTAGCTGGTCTGTCCTAGGATGTCGTTGAGGCGAGAGGGTCGAGTCAGGCCCGCATTCGCTCTGCTTCGGCGCGCAGAGCGGGACGCCCGGCCTTGCCCGACGCCGTGCGGTGGATGGCGGAGGTATCGCGGAAGAAGACCTGCGCGGGAACCTTGAAGCTCGCGGCGATCGAACGCACGTGGTGACGCAGGTCGTTCTCGGTCACCGAGCCGTCGCTGACGACGAAGGCGACAGCCACCTCGCCGTTGGCGCGGTCGGGCACACCGACGACGTAGGCCTCGCGGACCGAGGGATGGGTCTGGAGGAGCATCTCGATCTCCGCCGGCGAGACGTTGATTCCCCCAGTCTTGACCATCTCCTTGAGCCGGCCGTTCCACCGGAAGTACCCCGCGGCGTTCAGGGACCCGAGGTCCCCCGTGGAGTAGAAGCCGTCGCTGTCCCAGGCAGCCGCGGTCTCCCGGGGATCGTGCAGGTAGCCAATTGCCGAGTGGCCCCGCATGGTCAGCAGGCCGATCTCTCCGATCGGCAACTCGCGACCACTCCCGGGATCGACGACCTTCGCCTCGAAGCCCGGCAGGGGGTGCCCCGCCGAGGTGAGCTTGAGCTCGAGCGGGTCGTCCTGCTCCCCCATGAGGCAGTTGCCGCACAGCTCGGTCGACCCGTAGGAGTTCGTCGCCCCCTCGACACCCATCTCGACAAGGAGGAGACGTCGTTCGGCGACCTCGATCCCCGCCGAGCCTCGCTGGAGGGTGGCCACGCGGTCGCGCTGGTATCCCGGGGCCTCGTAGATGCGGCGGATCATATTGCTCATGCCGTAGAAGACCGTGCAGGACTCGGTCTCAATGACGCGGAGGACCTGCTCCTCGTCGAAACGGTCCTGGACGACGAGCGTCGCGTCGTGCGTGAGCACGACGGGCAGGGCGTTGGCCGACGCGAGGCCATAGAAGAAGGGGGACCCGAGCCAGACGCGATCACCCGGCACGACCCCGCGTCGGTCCCCGATGCCTCGACCGTTGACCAGAAGCGGTCCGTGCGAGAGCACGACGCCCTTCGGCACCCCAGTACTGCCGGAGGTATAGAGCACGAGGACCGGATCCGCAGCCATGACCTCCGCCTGCCGCAGCTTCCTCACCTGGTCGGTAACCGACTGCCCAAGACGCAGGAACTCGTCCCAGCCGAAGCCAGCGCCGCGCCCGGCATCGGTCCAGACCAGGGCCTGCAGAGCGGGAAGCTCCTCTCCCCCTAGCTTTCCGGGGGTCCCTGATCGCACGGCAGGCTCGATCTCCTCGAGAGTCGCCACCCAGTCGTGGCCGAGGAAGTCGACCTCGGAGACGAGGACGGTCGCCGCGGTGTGCCGCAGGGTCCACTTCAGCTCGCGGGACCGGTACCAAGTGTTGAGGGGGACGAAGACAGCCCCTACCTTGGCGGCCGCCAGACAGCAGACGATCCATCTCGCGCGGTTGCGAAGGAGCCCGGCAACGGTGTCTCCGCGACGGACCCCCAGCGCGAGGAGGGAGGCGGCGACAGCGTCGGCCTCGTGACGGATGGCCTCATAGCTGTGGTGGCCATCGTCGTCGACGATCGCCGTCTGCCCCGGGATGCGATGGGCGAGGTCGTCGATGAGGGCACCGAACGTCTCCTGAGTCCTAACCGTCATACGACACGTCACTCCTCCACGTGGCCACGTAATACTATATATCTCTACGGAGGCTTCGCCCCAGCCCGCGCGTTGACTCATCAAAAGTGCGCGCGTAGTGGGGTTCGTTGACTCATTCAGGAATGCGCGCGTGGGGCGCGCCTGCCGGACACGGTCTGGGTTGACCGGTAGGCCCGAGCATGGGACTGACGATGAGCCAACGGCGGGCTGTTTCCAAGGTGATCGCGACGCGGTACAAGCGCGCGGACAAGGCGGCCAAGGGGGTGATTCTCGATGAGCTGTGCGCGACGACCGGTTGGCACCGCAACCATGCCCGCAAGGCGTTGACCGCGGCGCTGAGACCCACGGTCGTCGGGCCGACGCGGAAGGCTCGTGTCCCGAAGTACGACGAGGACACCGCCTCGGCACTGCGGTTCTGCTGGGCGGTGCTCGGCGCACCGACCGGCAAGCGGTTGGCGCCGGTGATCGGCGAGCTGGTCCCCACGTTGCGTCGGTTCGAGGAGCTGAAGATCGGCGACGAGACCGAACGGTCGCTGATCTCGATGTCCGCAGCGACAATGGACCGCCGGCTGAAGGCGGACCGGGCGAAGATGATGCTCAAGGGCCGCTCGCACACCAAGCCGGGCAGCCTGCTTAAGGACGCGATCGCGATCCGGACCTGGGCCCAGTGGGATGACGCGGTCCCCGGGTTCGTCGAGATCGACCTGGTCGGGCATGAGGGCGGCAACGCGATCGGAGACCACGCCTACACGCTGACCGTCACCGACATCGCGACCGGCTGGACCGAGAACCGCAGCGTGCCAAACAAGGCGCAGAAGTGGGTGTTCGCCGCGCTGCTCGAGATCAGGTCGTGTTTCCCGTTCCCAATCATCGGGATCGACTCGGACAACGGCAGCGAGTTCATCAACTGGCACCTGCTGGCCTGGTGTGAGAAGGAGAAGGTCACTTTCACTCGCTCACGATCGGGCAACAGCAACGACGGCGCTCACGTGGAGCAGAAGAACTGGGCCATCGTGCGGACCGTGGTCGGCTACCACCGCTACGACACGACCGCTGAACTGGTGCTGCTGAACAAGATTTGGGTGTTGCAGTCCCAGATGACCAACTACTTCAGCGCGCAGCAGAAGCTGATCTCCAAGGTCCGCGACGGCTCGAAAGTCACCAAGAAGTACGACACCGCGACCACCCCGCAACGGCGCGCCGAGCGGCATGACGCGGTCACCGACCCGGACAAGGCGATCCTCGCCGAGACCTACGCCGGGTTGAACCCGGCCGCGATCCAACGCCAGATCCAGGCGCTCACCGCCGATCTCCTGCGGGAGATCACGGGCAAGGCCGCTGCCCACAACAAGCCCACCGTCGCTGCTCACGGGTCGAGCCAGCAGGCAGCGTCGTGACCAGCCGAAGCCGTCAACGACCCGTTGACACGGTCGTGGCCTGTCACTACGCCGACGAACCGGTTACCCGGCCGCAATGCACGCTGACCGCGACCGTCGCGTTCGGCCCCATTGCGCTGTGCCCCTCATGCCAGACACGCCGCTCCACCCTCGGCAAAGGCCAACCACCCCGACCGCTCACCGCCCAAGGGCGCCTTGATGTCCTGGACTGGATAAGCGCCGCACATGAACAGACCAAGAGAGCCGAACGCAGCCTCACCGCGGCCGTCACCAGGGCCCGTCAAACCGGAGCATCGTGGTCGGCGATCGGCACCCAGATGGGCATCTCCCGGCAAGCCGCACAACAACGATTCACGCGCGCATCCGCACATGAGTCAACGACCCCACCTACGCGCGCATCTTGACATGAGTCACCGGGGCCCGACGAGCGGTGTCGTGTACACCGACGGCGACGACCCCACGGCCTGTCGGCCCGCTCGGACGCCCGCAATTGCCGCATCCCGTGGGTTAGTCCGCCTTGATCGTCAGCCCGTCCCGCTCGGTTCTCCAAGAGCTGCCGCGCTGACCCGTGACCGGTTGAACTCCGACTGACCTGCAGGACTGGCGTTGTTCGACCAGCAAGAGGTTGTGCCGTGCTGCAGGTCTCGGCTGGCGCAGCATCAGGGCTGAAGTCTGTGACCCCGGGGCTACGGGCGTCACGCTGGTCGAGCCGAGCCGAGAATGCCGGGGTCACCCCCGTTGGGGGTGACCCCGGCGTTGTTGAGCGGGTCAGTGCTTGAAGGCGTCCTTGACCTTCTCGCCGGCGTTCTTCACATCGGCTCCGGTCTGGTCCGCCTTGCCTTCGGTTTCGAGCCGGTCGTTGTCCGTGCTCTTTCCGGCGGCTTCCTTGGCCTTGCCCTTGGCGTCCTGGCCGGCGTTCTTGGCCTTGTCAACAATTCCCACGATGTCCTCCTTCGCTCCCCGGCACCAGGTGCGCCGGTGTTCCTGCACCCCCGGGGGCAGGACGCTCCCGGGGGGTCCGGATCATGCGTTCTGCCGCTTCAGGGTGGCAGGGCGGCCCGGTGCTCAGTAGTAGTGCTTGCGCCCACCGACCGCCCGGCCGGCCATTCCCAGGACGTACAGGATCAGGCCGATGACGACCAGGATGATCCCGATGGTCCACAGGATTCCAATATGGGCCAGGATCCGCGAACCACCAGACGATCCAAACCTCATCTCCCGCCCGAGGAACGTCCTCATCGGCCGCGAGGGGGGCGGCTACCGGCCTGGGTCGCGAACCTGCTTCCAGGCGGCCACGGCGTCGTTCTTGTGGTGCAGCCCGATCAGAGGTGGACCACGGCGCGGGTGGCGTGCGCGTGCCTGAGGGTGTTGGTCAGCCCTTCCTGGACCAGCCGGTATGTCGTAAGGTCCAGCCCGGGTGGCAGCGGCAGGGGCCGACCGTCGATCTCACAGGCGACCTCGAGACCGGCGTGGCGGAAGTTCTCGACCAGCCCGTCGAGCTGGGCCAGGCTCGGGGGGGCCGGTTGGGCGCCTCGTCACCCATCCTCAGAACGGCGCCCACCTGGACGCCGACGAAACCTTCTGCACCGGCCTCCACTTCCTGCTCGACGGCATCGAAGCCCGCATCTCAAGATGACGCAGACGGGCGGGCCCGATACCGCCTGTAGCACAAGGTCGGTAGTCGTGGAAGGGGCAGCAGGCGGGAACCATCACGCCCGGATCTGAACGAGGAAGCCGGAGTAGCGGTCGCGGCCGGCGCGTCCTCGCGGTCGTCCAGCAGCCGCCGTACCGGAACCGTCGGCTCGGACTGGATCCCAAGCAGGGTTGCCCCGGGCACGCGCAGTCACGGCCTTGGAAGGCGGGGGCCACGGGTGCCCAGCGAGCGTCACGCTGGCACGACACGGGGCCGCTGAGCATCCACGTTCAGCAGGGTCCGCGGCTTGCAAGCCGCGGACCCGGACGGGCGGTGGCGGTGGGATTTGAACCCACGAGAGGGTTGCCCCTCTACACGCTTTCCAGGTCTGCCCCGCGGGATTCATCGCGGGTTGCGAGCACTCAGACACGCTCAACGACGATCCACAAGGCCGTGCAGGAACCGCCCTGAACGCACACGAATGAGACTAGAAATGAGACCACGGAGGGCCCCGGGAGGCTGGCATGCCGCCGGCGAATCTGGATCTCTGGTCCGTACGGATCCGGCCCACTCGATCCTCCGCCTGAAAATCGGAAGGTCGGCGGTTCGACCCCGCCCCTGGCCACCACCCGAAACCGCAAGGTCACAGCACTGCTGACCTGCGGTTTTGTCGTTCCCGGCGTGGGCCGCGCGGGCGGGCGAGTGACCGCCAGTGACCCCGAATATCCCCAATTCCCCGGGAGATGTTGCACGAGATGTTGCACGACATCTCGACGTCAAGAGACTTCCACCCACGTCGGGCGGTGCCGCCGACTGAACACGGCTGGCCGCGGCGCCAGGTGAGGGTCAGGGGTTCCGGTTATCGTCGGTGTCACCCGTCCGCAGGGTCGTGCTGGGGGCGAAGGGATGGAGGGGAGCTGTCATGGCGCGTTGGACTGTCGATGACGCCCTGCGGGTCACGGCACGGTTCGCCGAGTGGCTCGAGACCGGCGACGCGAACCGCTTGGCCCAGAATCATGTGTGGTGCTTCATTGACCATCCGGACGAGGACGACGACCTGCGCCAGCTCGCAGGCAGGTCGAACGCCGCCCTGGCCCAAGAGATGCGCACGCAGAGCCCGATCTGGTGCGACCCGGGCATGGTGGACCTGCTCGCGGCGGCGACGGCCGAGCTGCCCGAGGTTGAACCCGTGGAGGAGCATCACCTGCCGCATCCACGGGCCGGGATGGTGCTGTTCTCCAAACCGTTGCCGACCGACTGGAGCGGCGCCATGGACGAAGACGGGCAGCGGAAGGAGTTCCACGAGGAGATCTCCGCCATCACCTGGGAGCGTCCGTTCACCAACCGATGGGTGATCCGATCGTGGTGCCGCGGCGCGGGGGTGTTCAACCTGACCGGTGGGACCGGCCGGATCCGCTGCCCTGATCTTCGCCCCTCCCCAGTGGTCGAACTCCTCGGGGAGAATCATCCCGCCACCCCCGTAAGTAAGATCCTGATCGCCCTGACCGCACTGACCCGGACCTCCGGGGTCGTTGGCCAATCTGATGAGCGGGCATCCAAGGCCGCCCGGCACGTGGCTCGGAAGGCCGGGCTGATGGATCATCGCGTGCGACGGCTGTACCTGCAGAAGGCCGACAGTGGGGCTCTTGAACTCGACGCGCTACGCGCTCAAAGGCAAGGAACGCCACGAGGGCACTGGGTCCGCGGCCACTGGCGCCACACTTGGTTCTCAAGCGTCGAAGAGCGCCACTGGCAATGGGTCGAAGGCTTCCCCCGCGGCGACTTCACAAAGGGTGCCGTAAGCGGGGAACGGATCCAGGTCGCGCGCAAGCAGGGCTGACCCTCGTCGACCTTCTCTTGGACACGACTCCAAGCATCCCCGGGATGCTGGACTCAGGCGCTGGTCCATTCCGGAAACACTCCTGGTGCCCCTGAGCATCGGTCTCCCTTTTGACTGCAGGGGGTCCCGCACAGAAGAGGCAGCCATGACTGACTGGGTGGACTCGTTGAGGTGGGACCCGGGAGGAGAGCGGATGTTGCCGTGGCCGCGCAACGCTCCATGGCTCGGCACTAGGGAGCGACCGGGAATGAGTCCTACTTCTGCAAGGAGCTGCTCGAGAGAGCGGAAAGAGCCCCTCCTCCGGAGCGGAAAAGGCGCCCTGTCCTGCGGTGGAGCCGTTTGTGGACTCGAGCCGCTAACCTCATGCTTACAAAGCGTCGGAGCGGACATCGAAGAGCCGTGTCCATGCGGGACGGAAGACGCCAAGCTTCGCCTGACCGTGGCCAGCGATGGGTTGTTGCTGCAAGTTGCTGCTGCAACTCGTCGCGCGAATCCATGCGGATCCGGTGTGGAATATCCGGCTGAAGACTGGTCGGCGGCGGTTCGACCCCGTCCCTGGCCACCACCCGAAAACCGCAGCTCATAGCGCTGCCACGCGCATGACGACGATTCTGAGAAGGTCCCCGGACACGAAAAATGAGAAGATCATCCGCGGCTTGTTGCCCGGCTGGGCCCGGAAACCAAACGGCGGGCGTGGTGGCCGCGGGAGTGCGCTTGACCGACGTCAGGGTCGCTGCTTCGCCAAGCGTTCGTATGCCCGCCGCAAACGCTTGAGACACATGGCGATCACGAGAAGGAAGTGCGCGCCAGCCGCGATCGCGATCCCGGTCAGCACGCGGCCTGAGATGCCCGATGAAAGCCATCCTCCGGCTCCGCACACCACGAGGTAGAGCGCGAGCGTCATTCCCCACAGGATGGCCCAGAGAACGTTCTTCATGCACTGGTCCACGAGGTCGATGTCCCGCTGTTCGAGGCGCTTGTCATCGGGAAGGCCCAGCCTGAGCTGGAAGAGGAAGACGGCCATCGAGAACAGCAAGCCGGCCACGATCGATACGCCAGCGACTGCCCCTGACGAGTCGTTCAGGACAGCTCCGGCCCAGCCGGCTGCGCCTCCCCCGCACACGGGGAGAAGTACCTGAGCCGCATAGTCGGGCAAGCTATGGCGGCCGGTGCTGGCGTCCACCATGGTTCCGAAGTGATCCTTCGGGATGGCCCAAAGCGATGCCTTGCCCATAGCGAACCCCCTACGGCGTACTCCAACCGGAATTCCAACTGCTACCCGTTCTAGCAGCGAGGTCCGACACACGCTCGACACAGACTGCAACGAGTTCGTCGTTGGACAGTGCCGGATCGCCGCCCTCGTTGAGCACCTGTCGGAGGGCAGGCGCGCCGCCGCCACCCAGCATGAACTTCTTCTGACGACCGTTGAGTTCCAACGTCACGAAGACTTCACCGTCGTCGGGTGCTTCTGGGAGCCCGACCACCTTGCGTACGACCTCGCGGTCTGTGCCCAACTTTGACAGGAGCCCGCGGGGGAAGAACTTCCCCCGCCTTGGCCGTGCGATGTGGGACAAGGTCCCGACCTCCACGTCAGGGCCGTCGGCAATATCCGCGCTGACGCCCTTCAGTCGAAGTTCGACTTCCCTCAAGGCGGCGTCCTGGGTCCACGCCTCGCTCTCGGTGATGGTCTCCGCGACCAGGGTGATCGTGCTGCTGTGCTGGCTGAAGTGCTTCTTGAACAGGCCTAGAAGCCTGCCACCGGCCGAGCCACGGCTCGACTGTTCCGCCAGGTAGTACGCCGACTCCCCGACTTCAGGGACCATCAGAACCCCGCGAACCTGTCCGGTGGGGGCCTGCATTTCAGTGAGGTCAAAGACTTTGCTCCCGCTGTCGGCATCGATGACGGGACCCGCTTCGCCGTACGAGCCGACGCTCATGGAGACCACCACGACCCTCGCCGCGTACTTCTCCACCTTTGTCACCTCGATCCAACTCTGCCTGGTGTCGTCCTTCGTGTCAGCCACCGACAGTTGCGCAGTCCAACCTTCGAACAGGTCGAGCAGGTCCTCACCCTCTAGGTCTGCGGGCGAAAAGCTGGCGCCGTCCTTCACGTACTTCTGGTGAAACGTGAACTCAGACGCGGTGAGTGTCCTTCGCCCCAATGTGATCACTCCTCAGATGCCGTTGTTGTCACTATCGTCCAGCGCGCCGCTATCGGCGGCACGAGCGCCACGCTGGATTCCCCGACGCCAGGTTCACCTCAGCTAGGCACTACGACCTCGAACCTTCCCGAGTCCGCATCGAACTCGACCGCTCCGGAGCCCGCACGGCTCAGGGCACGGAATGCCTCAAACCCGGCCAGAATCGCCTTCTCCCATTGGGCTTGGGTCCGCACCCCCGCCTCGGTAGCACCTACAAGCAGTTCGATCGTCTTGAGCAGGCGTTGGTCAAGCCTGGTAACGCCCTCGAGCATCGCGTGCTGTGTGGCGTAGGCGAAGACCAACGCCGCTACGCCTTCCTCGACGACCACCGCGCGGCCGCCGTCCTCGTTCTCGTCGGTGGCCGGGTTGCTTTTCCGCTTGCGTTTCAGCAGCGCGCGGGTCACCGGTGACCACCCAAGCAGGACCGCATACGCGAGGTGGAAGACGTCGTGGAACCGATAGTCGTCGTCGATGGATGAGGCGTCTGTGAGCTCGTCGCCGATCTGCCTGCCTTGGAACCACAAGGTCACGGCAGGTCGTCCGGTATCGCTGACGGTAGGACGAAAGTCGTACCGGCCAGACCTTGGCAGTCGCTCCGGCTCCGGGTAGTGCGAATCGAGAGCGTCAGCCGCCTGGCTCAGCCACCGGCCCTGAGTCTTTTCGAGATTCGCGCGCGCGACCTCATCGAGGTCAAGGTCCAAGTGCGACGCGATCGCCGATACGTACCAGAGCACATCCCCCAGTTCCTCTCGCATCCGCGCCTTCCACCACGAGTGGGCAGGTCCGTCGCGCAGGTACTTCTTGTACTCACTCGCCACGGACCCTGCCTCGCCGGCCAGCCCCAGCAGGTGGACGGCGATGTCACTTAGCTCGTTGTCCGGACGTTGGTCCGTTCCCCGTGTGACGTTCTGGTAGCGCTTGAACTCCACCGGAGCCTCCATGTCGCTTGATCGAACAGGCTTGTCTACTTCCACGACATGTTCTATCATCCGACACAGCGGTCTGTAAACCCGACAGGAGTGAGTAGTGGATGCACGCGAGGTTGAGGACATCATCGTGGAGTTGCTTGCCGAGCAGTCTGGGCGCGACGCCACGGAGTTGCGCCGCGAGCTTGAGGAGCGAGGCGAGGGGCTCCCGATCGACTCCCTTCTTGCGGCTGAGGTCCTAGCCCGGGTGGAGGAGCGACTTGGAGTCTCGCTTCCCGCCACGTCTGAGACGGCCGAGAACTTGAGGTCCGTAACCGCTTTCGCTGAAGCTGTCCTCGACCTAGTTCACCGCAAGCGGTCCGAGGGAGTGGCTTCCGCGTGAGCAGCGAGGCTGACGAGTGGCGCGACCTTGGCGCCCGGCTGCGCGAAATTCGCGAGTACCTGAACTTGTCCCAAGCTGATGTGGCGGCGGCGACCGGGATCGCCCGTTCCGCTGTATCTGACATTGAGCGCGGCCAGCGGAAGGTCGACAGCCTCGAACTACGGAAATTCTCGAAGCTCTACCGCTACCCAGTGAGTTACATCCTCGGCGAAGTGGAAACGAGCAGCGAATCTGCTCAGGCCCTGGCGCGCGCCGTGACCGACCTGACCGATGCCGACCGCCAAGAGGTCCTCAAGTTCGCTCAGTTCCTGCGTTTCAGCGCCGGTAAGACGTCAGCCGATCGGAGTGGCTCGTGAGCCTGCAGCCCGGTCCGCGTTCATACTCCTTGGAGGGACGCCATCTCTCGTTGCTGCAGGGAGACGGCAGGTTGTCGGAACCACATCGGGGGGGACGGATGCTGACCTGGTTGGCCGCCCATCAGGTTGCGAACATGGCGGCCGCTAAGGCCCACGCCGCCCTGGCGGTCAATCTTTCTGAAGTCCAGGTAAACGTCGTGGACGCCATCCGCGCCTCCGGCGCGCAGTTGATGTGGCAACCAATCCCGCGGATCTTTGGGGCCTACGTCAACGAGGTCGACAGCCGTCCTGGAATCCTCATCAACAGTGCACTGCCGCACGCGGCCCGCCGATATACGGCCGCGCACGAGCTGGGACATCACGTTCTCAGTCACACGACCACTGTTGACGACGGCTCGACGATAGACACCGTCCTGCGTGAGGAGCTCTATGCCATGCCCGGTGCCGCTCGCCGCCGCGCGTGGCCAGATCAGGAGAAGCTTGCGGAGGCATTCGCAGCGTGGTTCCTGATGCCGCGCCGGGTCGTCGGCAGCGCCCTGTCAGTCCTTGGGCTCTCGCGCCCCCGTAGCGACCTCGATGTGTACAGACTGTCCTTGCTTCTGGGGACCTCGTACCGCACGACGGTGCGTCATCTGCCAAACATCAAGCTTGCGCATGGATCGAACTCGGCCTCGTGGGCAAGGACCGGCCCAGCGCGCCTCAAGGCGCAGCTCGATGCCGGTTTTTCCCCACCCGCGTCGCGATCGACCGACGTGTGGTTGCTCGAGCCGTCGTTCAACGGCCTGCAGATTCAACTCCAGTCCGGAGATCGAGTCGCCTTCCGCTCCGTCCTTCCCTCAGGGACAGCGATCCCTGACTGGCTGCGGCCGGTCGAGCCGGCCACCGGTGTTGGGGTAGGTCCAGGTCGCGCGATGTTTGAGGTCGGGCCGAGCCAACTGTCGGCGTTTCCGGCCTCAGCGGTCCTTGACTGCGAGAGTTGGGCCGTGACACTTCAGCTCGCCGAGGCTCCTCGGGGCCTGGATCCGCGGGGTCCAGCATGAGTGGCAGTCCGGTGTGGGTTCAGGGGCCGGACGTCTCGAGCGCGTGGCGGCTAACCGCCGAACATGTCGGTCGTTCCCCTGAGCGGAAGGCGTTCCACACCGTCACAGTGGTCGACGACCCGACACTCGAGGATGCGTCGATCAGAGCGAACGTCGACCAGTTGATGGTGAACCACAAGTTCCAGACAGTGGAGACGGTGGCGAACACGATCTTCCCTATGGCTCTCGCGGGGTCGAGCGCGGATCCGGCCCACCTTGTGGAGCGCTATCGTTCGATGTATCCGCGTCTCAGGCGTCTGGATCGGGACAACGCGAATGGCACCTACTTTGGTCGCCTCGTCGAGTTCCCGAACGGAGGGTCACCCGTCGACCAACTGGGCAAGATCATCCTCCGTCTCAAGACACAATCGGCGCAGAAGGGGCCAATGGGCGCAGCGTACGAGGCCTCATACCTCGCTGCCGAAGACGGCGCGGAACCACTCGGGGTTTATCACCCGGCCAGCGACAACAAGTACCGCGGCTTCCCATGTATGTCCGCGATGAGTTTCCAGCGAGACCGGACCCACCTCCACCTGCTCGCCCACTACCGGTACGAATACTTGGCGTCCAAGGGGTACGGGAACTACCTCGGCGTAGCGCGCCTCCTGAGTTACGTCGCGAAACAGAGCGAACTCGAGGTCGGGCAACTGACCATCATCGCCGGCCGCTCCCACCTAGACATCACGATGGGGAGGCTGGGTCAGTTTCTTGACGGCCTTTCAATCGAGATCAACTAGCCAATCCCACACTGGCGCTGATGCCCCACTTCGGGGGGAACCAGGCCGGGACCGGCTCCGTTGTCCGCTGGTACCTCTGCTTGATGCGGCTCCTCCCTGACACGCCCTTTATCTCGGGGTGAGCGACGCGCGAGTACTTGTCGACCTCGCAGAAGAGGTTCTGACAGTCGATGAGCTGGAGTCGTCGTCCGAAGAGCCCGCCGAAGTTCAAGTCCAGGCGCTCGAACTCCTTGTCCTGGTTATCACACATATACTCGATCAAGTGCTGTTCGATGCCTCGGCTGCCCTTCCTGAAGCATTTGCGGATTCCGTCGCGCGCCCCTGGGCCAGCCACGACGAAGTCCATCTCGTCAAACGACAAGGCCGTCGAATAGTTGATGTCAATCAAGAACTGGAACGACAGGAAGTCCCCCATCGAAGGGAACTCCCGTAGCGTCTCGAAGGCCTCTGACATCGACTGGCAAGACTGCAGTCGCTCGGGTAGGCCCTGCTCCATCATGGTCTGCAGCAACCTCAGGTGGTTCGTGTGCTTCCGGACAGCACCAAGCCTCGGCGGAGGAACCACGTAGGCGGCTGAGTAGATCCGCTTGCCCCGGTTCATGGCCGCAGTCAGGACCCGGTCGATGGTGTCCACGGCGAAGTTATCCCAGCTGACCTCGCCCACAGTCTCACTGATCAATTGCCACGTTTCGACCTTGTTGAACATCTTGAACAGCAGGATTCGGAAGACGAGGTCCTGAGGAGCCTGACTCCCGGCATAGGCGACCTCTCGAATGAGGTACTGGCTCACCCGGTCCGCGGCCCGGAAGCAGTTTGTGAACCGGTGCTGATCCAAGATCGGATCGCTGGTCCATGGCCCGGGCTGTCCTGACACACGCTTGTCGTACATGGACTGTCGTTCGGCCGCGAAGCGCCAGTAGGTGTCGAAGACGGCTGTGGGGTTGAGGTGACGTCCTGCTACGACGATGGGCTCATGGCCTTGTCGGCTAGACGCCGAACCATGGGTTGCGCCACCGTGCCTTGCCACCTCGAGCCGTTTCATAGTGTCTCCCGTGACGGTAATCGCTACACACGTCACAATATCCACATGGACGATGCGAGCAAGGAGGCGCGGCGGTCGCGGTCCGGCGCGATCTTCAATAACCGCTACTTCGTCGACGTCTCGGAGTCGCTGCTTGATATAGCGTCCAGCCGCGATGGTTTCGTGACCACTCGTGAGATCGCATCGAAGACGGGGCTCGCTGACAGCCTCGTACGGTCAGTCATGGTGCGGCTTGCAGATGCCGAGCTTATTGAGCGCCTGCCGCGCCTCGGCGGCGGGCGGTCGCCGCAGTACTACCGAATCGTCGTTGCTGAGAGTCTCCGAAGCATCGCCCTGCTCCTCGAGGGCCGGTCGAGCACATGCAAATCAGCCGCCCTGGCGCTTCAGCTCGCTTGTCGACAGACGCGGGCGCGATATGTGTGACGTGGCCGTGAGACGGAGTGTGATCACACCCGGCTCGACAGAGGGCATGAAGCGTGCTGAGGCGCCAACCTGGCAGGTGACGATCTGGTGACCGGCGACGACGTCGTCGCCGAAGACAGTTGCCCCGTGCACGGGACTGACCACGCCGTCCACATCCATCATGACGGCCACCTGGGTGTCGCCGCCCGTGATCATGAGTCGGTCGGAGCCGTCGGCTCAGTTGTGCTGGTGACGAGTGGCGCCTCGCAAACTCCTCGGTATTTCGGCTCTCCTGACGCTTCCGTGGGTGGGTTCTGATCCACTTGACGGGCGACACGCCGCTCCCGCATAGGTTCTGAGCTGTCTAAAGGTCCAGAACCAGTGAAGCGGAGAGCGGCGTGCGCGATGTCAGCCTATGGGGTGCCTTGTTGGGCGTGGAGAAGACCGTGATCGAGCGGATCGAGTTCGATGAGGACGCGGACGTAGTCGTGGCCCACGTGCGACCGACAAGCCGGCAGCGGAGCCGGTGTGGGGTGTGTGGACGCCGGTGCGCGGGCTACGACCTCGGCGCTGGCCGGCGGACCTGGCGGGCCCTGGACCTGGGTACGGTCCGGTCGGTGCTGGAGGCGGACGCGCCGCGGGTGACTTGCCGCGAGCACGGGGTGGTGGTCGCAGCGGTCCCCTGGGCACGTCACGACGCCGGCCACACCTACGCCTTCGATGAGACCGTCGCCTGGTTGGCGACCCAGTCCTCGAAGTCCACGGTGACGCAGCTGATGCGGATCGCCTGGCGCACCGTCGGGTCGATCATTACCCGGGTCTGGGCCGATGTCGACGCCCAGCACGACCGGTTGGCCGGGCTCCGGCGGATCGGGATCGACGAGATCAGCTACAAGCGCGGGTTCAAGTTTCTGATGGTCGTGGTCGACCACGACACGCGACGTCTGGTGTGGGCCGCACCGGGGCGCACCAGCGCCACGGTGCGGGAGTTCTTCAACCTCCTCGGTGAGGAGCGATGCGCCCAGATCACTCATGTTTCTGCTGATGGTGCTGACTTCATCGACACCATCGTCGCGCAGACCTGCCCCAACGCGGTCCGGGTGGCTGATCCATTCCACGTTGTGAAGTGGGCGACCGATGCCCTCGACGAGGTGCGCCGAGGAGCCTGGAACGACGCACCTGCACTGGCCCGGAAGGAGCCCCGACGCGGACGCGGACGACCCCGATCCGACGCCCTGCCACGACCGGGCAGCGAACGGGCCAGGGCGCTCAAGGGCGCTCAAGGGTGCCCGGTACTCGTTGTGGAAGAACCCGGAGGTGCGCCACGAGGCGCCATTACCCAGGCGGGGTGAAAGGACCCGCCGCCGGTCTGTCGCAGCAGGTCGGTCGAAGCTGAGGGCAGCCT
>JAABUM010001433.1_pt1 | contig 35896 bp, 69 predicted proteins | sample 5559161 | NCBI WGS metagenome assembly JAABUM01 (sample SAMN10711868, study PRJNA513369) | rock metagenome | isolation source: Antarctica rocks | place: Antarctica: Victoria Land, Siegfried Peak nord
AGCCCAGGTAAGAGCGGTCCGGAACGGTTAGCTGTCTGGCGATGTGCTGTGTTCTGGATATGAGCGAAGGCCAATAATGGCGTCAAGGCCAGGCAAAACACACAGACAAACAACCAGGTGTTCATATGCCTGCGTCGCGACTTTTGCAGGAAATTTGCATTTCTGGCTATATTATTCTCAAAATATTTGCAATGTCATGCAACGTTCATACCCCGGCTAACATACCCAGCTCCATCAGAACCTGGAAGTCAAGCGCCGGTGGGCGTCGTTAGTAGTGCCATGGGGGACCTGGCGCGAATCCGACGTGACGTTGTGTTTTCAGATTTTAGCATTTTGCTCGGCAAATCCTTGGTAGAAACGCTTATCTGCGAATTGCCACAGCGCATTGTAAACTGCTCCTGAAGGCCACCACCACCAGGTTTGCAGCAGCGTCCACTGTGGCTCCTGCTCATTATCCTGCGACAGAGCATGCACTGTCGGCCCGCATCACACCGCCACCGCCCCATCCTTCGAAAACCTTCGGCGGGCTCTGGTGCCTCGAAACCGGCGACAGCGCCCCCATGATGATCGATCGGTATCTCTGCTGCGTCACCGTCAGGCTCGGCGGCTGTGAGGATGGCTTCCGCCACTACAGCTGCGCCTGCCGCCGCCGCATTGCCGGCGTGAGGTGACGAGACATTCCGCTCCACTGGTTCCATTGCCCTCGCATTAATTGATGGTCGTCTCGTTCATAGGGCTCAGTAGATGCGGGTATCATGCTATATAGACGGCAGCGTGCGGCATTCAGCACTCGTTGCACGAGCGCGAGCTCGTCCCATTCTGTGCTCAAGGATGATGGCGCTGTGTATGGCTTTAAATCGATTTTGGTCAGTACTGGAAGTAGATGTAGATTGGGTAGGGTTTCCCGAAGCTTGCACCATTTACAAAATCGACATATGACCAATGCTGCCGCAGTTGCATTTCACTGTGTGCAGGCCTGTGCGTGGCGCCTACTAATCAGCTACTGTTCCGGTGCACAATCATACACTCCATCAATCATCGTCTTTCAACGCCTCTCTGCTGAAACTGCTGTTGTGTTGAAACCATCCAACCCCTGCCGGCCCGCTGCGGCAGCACTGCCGACTGCCGACGCTGCCGCCTCCCGCCAATGCTGACAGCACAGCATCAGTCAGTTCCACGGCCCGCCTCAGGGCACCTTTCCAAGGGCTCAGAAAGTCTTGTCGCTTTTGCCGTCCTCGCCGCCGCCGCCGCCGCCGCCGCCCTTGCCGCCGCCGAACTGCTGCCCGCTCTTGTGCCCGCTCTTGTCGTCGCCGCCCTTCTTCCCCTTACCGCCAACGCCGTGCTGGTGTGGCGCCTGGCGCGCGGACTGCTGGTGGATGCCGCCGTCCTGCTGCTTGGCCTGCGATGACGGAATCGAGTTAGTTGGTGCAGATACCGACACAGCATTGATAATTCAGCAGGATCAACTGGTGCTGCGCCTGGCGCGCAGACTGCTGGTGAATGCCTGGCCTGCGTATAAGGTGAAAAAGATATTGCATAGATGGTCCACGATATCGCAAGAAGCATCTGGCCCTTGTTGACACTGTGCTGGTGCGGCGCCTCGCGCGCAGTCTGCTGGTGAATGCCGCCGTTCTGCTGCTTGGCCTGGAACGCAGAAAGCTTTTGACATTGATGTCACTCAAGTTGCAGCGCGGACGCTGCTGTCACTGTGGTGTTGAAATCCACCGAGCGCCGGCTGGCCTGCACTGCCTGCTCTGATGCATCACCATCTTTCGATATGCAGTTGCCGTGCCCACAGTGTCTGGCCTGATGATGAAGGCCGGATGTGCCTGGCGGCAGGAATCAGGAAGAATGTGCGGTTTCCGTGGTGCAGCCGGTTGTCAAGGCAGGAAGAGCGATTGTATTGAGAAGATCAGCAGAGGGAGATTCCAAAAGATTCCAGGACTTTGTTGGAGTTGCTGCGTGCCTGGCGGTAGGCATCGGTCAGGATGAGGCCGCCGCCCTCGTCGCGGCACATCTCCGTCAGCCGGCCTACGCACAAACGAGAGAAGGCAAGCTAACGAAACACGAGAAGGCAAGCTAACGAAACACGCCTTCAAGGGAAAGTTCCCGAAACTGGTGCATCAAAATGAACACGATGATGCTCCTTGCGAGCATCAGCAACAGAGCGTTGCCCGTGTCCCAGAAACAGCCGTCCAAGCGCAACCAGCTGATTGGGGCCGGCGTTTACTTTTGTGCACCTGTCTCGGTCGAGTACAGCAGCCCGTACAGCTTGAGGTGAGGCGGAATGTGGGGCGCCCTGTGCAGGACGCTTAGAGGAGTGAAATTGCACATCATCATGTCAACTTGGGCATGATGGCCAAAGCAGTTAACGCGGGTCAAGAGAGCTCGTTCTTCCCAACTGGTGAAGTAGGAGGCAGTCAGCCTTCTCATTACATGAGGAGGGGACAAGGAGGACGGATATGAGACGACGGAAGGCAGGAAACGCAGAGCAGAAGCCGCATGTGCGCAGCGGCCCGACATCTTTCTAGATGGGCTTGGGGAGATTGCGGATGGGGAAGCAACAGCGTGTTCACTTGCCAAGAAATCAAGCGGGGAATGAGGAGGTCCGAGGGGGCATGGCGCACGCACTTGCGCAGCAGCTTGACGTCCTCCACGACGGATTCCGACAGATCGCAGATGGTGCGCAAGAGCCAATCACTTCGCGAGGTACAAGATGGGGAATTATGTATATATAATTATGTATCTAAGGAATTGTGTAACTAAGGAATTACGCACATGCGCAGCAGCTTGACGTCCTCCACGACGGATTCCGGCAGGTCCCGGATGGGGCGCGCGAGGATGTTCTCCACAGCGCGGCGGATGATCGGCGGCACCAGGTAACTGGTCCACCAGAAGCCGTAGAACAGCGCCTGTATAACAAGCAAAACCGTGCCAGTTCTGCATGTAGTTTATCGTTTCGCGGTTTGAATTGATGCGGCGGATGATGGGCGGCATCAGGGAGCTGGTCCACCAGAAGCTGTAGAACGGCGCCTGGACAATAGACGTAGTCACGTCAGTGTTGGCACACATGATTCATCATTCTACAGATCGAGTGATGCGGCAGATAATGGGCGGCTCACAGATAGGTAGTTCACCAGAAGGAGCGGGGCAGTGGACATCAGGACTTGTGAGGTCAGATTACGTTTCAATGTGAACAAGGTGATGTAGCAGGTAGTCGGCTGCACCAGGTAGCTTCGTAGGTCGTAGAGACCGTTCAACGGCGCCTTTGCAGCGAGGTGGGAAATCTCAAGCAATGTTCCAACAGCGAGTGACGACGCGCGGAAAATCAGTTGATGTTTTGGCAGCGAGATACACGAGATCGGCTGGTCTCGAAAACTGAGGGAACTTTCTCTCGGAAAGAGCAAGGGAAAGACAAGGGAAAAGAAGAGGGATAGAACACGAAATGTTTGGCGCACCTGGACGGGCAGGGAGGGTACTTGAAGATGTCCTGGCACAGGCGGCGCTGTCAAAACGGGTGCGCTTTACCTTGCCGCCTCTCTTTTCAGACACAAAAGCTTTTGGAGATGAAACCCCGAAACTTGCGGCGAACCTTGACAGGCAGAGAGGCGTACTTGGAGATGTCCTGGTACACGTGGCGCTGCCAATCCTCCTTGCGTCGGATCAGCGCCTGTGCGAACACAATATGATTTCAAGCTTGGTCATCAGTCACCGCCGGGTGCCGCCAAAACCAGCAACTGTGTCGTTCGCACACGACAGCGGACAGATAGCTTCCGCTGCTGTTTCCACACCGCACCTGGCCGCCGCAGTCGGTGTGGTGAATGACCAGCATGTGGTCGCATTCCAGCAGGTCCCAGCAGATGATCATGGACCTGCGCACTGGGCGGGCAGGGGGTTAGGCGGGCAAGGTCGATTCACTTTCAGGTAGTTACCTGGGTGAATTTGGCAATGTCTGCTGTGCGTCATACGCTCATGAGATATGTCGGGGGCAACGCGGCCGCCGCCATTCCGGGTGATCTCAGCATCGCCCGATTTCTATCACGTGCATCCGTTTGGGTTGGTATGAGCAGACAGGCTCACCGCAGCACGTCAGGGGTGACGCGGCCGCCGCCGTCGCAGATGATCTCAGCATTGCCGACATTCCTGAGTTTTTGTTACTGTTCTCTGAGTTTGCTGTTCTCTGAGTTTGCATTCCTGATCCATAATCAATTAACACACCGCAGCACGTCGGGGGTGACGCGGCCGCCGCCGTTGCGGATGATCTCAGCGTCGCCGATGTCCAGTCCCAGGAACTGCTCTGGGATGAGCCGACTGTCCATGCACGTCAGCACCGTCAGCTGCGGCAGCAGAACACACATGTCAGCCTCTGCCTGTGTCGGTCTCTCGGACCGCAGTGCAAGGCAGCGGAACCCGGTCACTGCTCGCTGGCGCTGTCACCTGTGAAGGCACATGACACCTTCTGATCTAGATTTCTAGGCTCCATGTGGCGCTGCTACTACAATTTCCAAGATTCGGTGAAAGGTTTCAGAGGAGCTGGAGTGCATGTTCTTGAACACTGTGCATACTTGACAAGCGCGTCGGTGGGCATCGCTGATGTGGCCTTTGTTTGCCACCGCAACTCAGCCACTGACGGGCCGCAGAAGCACGGATTCCAGAACGCAAGGCAACAGCTCCCCTGGTGCGGCAGCTATCCACAATCACGGCCACGGAGCATCGCCCAGGCTCGCTGGTCACATAAAGTCGCATCGTATCTGATGTGCTTGGCGCAGTGCTGGATCAAAGCCGTGAAAGTATTTGGTGCAAGTGAAATAATGCATACCTTCTTCTCGACGCCCAGCTTCATGGGCTTGTCGAAGCCCTGTGCCCATTCCTTATTGGCCTGCAGCACCTGCAGTGCAAGGAAGTAGAGAACATGTCATCGATGCAGGGACTGGGTTTCAGAGTGCGCCGCATGCTGACAGATGGGATAGTGGCTGTTGGATCAGGCAGAGCTGCCGCCACTCACAGCATGATTGTTTTTGCAGAGGCACAAATAAGGTCGACCGCAGGTGAACCTGGGTTCAACACGCGCTGGTGAAGCTGGCAGCATTTTATCAAGCTGTGTGCGCAACACAGTCACACACAAGCGCGCTTGATGTCAATGTGTATCAGCTCCATCCAGCTGTCAGACCCACATCTGCACAGTGCGAAATCAGTCGGACGAAAGGGACGTACCTGCTCGATGACCTTGTCGTTTTGCGCCATGGCCGCGGAAGACGCCGATGCGGTGTCGTCTGAGGTGCCGCCCTTGGGCACTGGGTGGGAAGTCGGCAGCGAGAAGCCCTCAAGCGACTGCAGTCCGATATGATCACGTTTCAAGTTTCGATTGACCACGCAAAGTCCAGTATTGCCTGCAGCCAGACCCTGCAGCTGGGCCCTGCCCATGCAGCAATCCAGTGCTTGTGCCATGCATGCCACAAAGCGGCTATTGGACACGTCTGTGCAACTCGGATTGCTGCGTTCAGCATTCTGAACTGACAGGGACGCCCTCTGCACAAAGTCGAGCTGGAGCCGGCCTTTTGTGCATGGAGTCTGCCATCGCCAAGACCGACTCTTGGAGCAGTTGTGTCTTCGTTGAGATGCTTTGTGGCTCTACACACAGCAGCTCTAGCTGAAACTCGCGAACCGCTCCTAGGTGGGCAGAACCTGCCTGAGCTCCCATCACTTCCTACCTGGAGTAGGCCTTTCGCCTCTGAGCGCAGTGCTTCGCCGCGCTTCGATACCGTATGTTCCTTCAGCTTGAATGTGCTTGCGGATCATGCGGCAGACGCTGTTGATGAGTGAATGGCCAATGCATCGGGGCGTCGTGTGCACCTCCTTCTATATCCCTTTTTCTTGGAATCCCGAGGTAGAGATCAATTATGCAGAGCACGTGCGCTGTTGGCGAATCCAGCAAGCTCCTGTTGCCAGAGCGCGCTACGCCCCTACCCTCTGCATCTCTTTCGCCTCCTCAGCATGCTGAACTGCTTGTGGGAAGCCCTGTTTCTCCTGCCCAGATGGATGGCCTGCCTTTTGACCGTGTGCGATTTTCCATTCAAAGGGGACAGAAGCGCAGAGCCACGCAGTAGTGTGGCCTGCAACTCTGTTCTCGACTTCAGTGGGGCTGCAATGTTTGTGGCCTCGCGACGCCAGCGGGAGACTGGGCACCGCTGGCGGCAGTCTGTGCTCTTAGCGAAGTGTCAGACTTGTCTGTCAGCACTAGGGGGTTGGGAATCCTGTCGCTTTATTCACGCAATGACGCCCTTCTTGGCGCAGACGGCGCCAAATTTTCAACTTTCAACTTGTGATGGTCTGATGCCCATAACATCTTCTTCATACCTTCTGCTCCTGTTCAGCCGCTTGATAACGCCGCCGGCAGCCACTCGGCCACTCACACTGCCTTCACTTGTTGAAGTCGAGTCAAGACGTGCCCTCGGCAGGCCTGGCCTGACCTGCACGACACAGTTACAGATGGAGTCAGACCCAGCTTCTTTCGATGGCTTGTCAGTGGCGGAGCTGCTGGACGTGGACAGCGCACTGGGTGCAGCGCCGCACGCGGCTGTAGTTCAAAGCGGCCTCGACTTTGGCTTCAGCGCTGCGCCTGATTACGACGACACATCTGTGTCCATGCCGCAACTGGATGGGGGGCAGCCTGCAGATTGTAATTCTGCAGGATGCAATGGCGGCGATGGCGGCAATGGCGGCTTTGGCGGCGCAACTCAGCGATCGATGCATTCGCATGATGCCACAGCTGAAGCTTCAGGTGCTGTCCTGATGGAGGCAACAGGTGACCAAGGGGCCAGCACCTCCAGCTCGCCGCCGCCGCTGCAGCCGCCAGGCCGAGAGCGCCTAGGCAAAAGCAGAGGCGGCGGCGGCAATCCCGATGCAGCCGCGACAGAGACAGGCACGTCTTTATTGCTGAATCACAAGCGCCAACGTCAGATGTGCCGCAGTGGCAGCGATGGCGGTAGCGCTGCCAGACGCGGTGCTCGAATTGGGTCACAAGCATTGCACCGCACACATAGTTGCCAAGCTTTCCAATCGAAGCACATATGTGGTGCTGCAGCCGCTCACACGTCGCTGTGTGCACATGCCCAGGCGTGCCAGCGATGCCGGCACTGAAAGGCACAGCAGGTGCGTGTTTAACAGTGTGCCCTAGGTCGCCCCACCTTGCCATGTGACGACTGCGGCGGTCCATCTACACATCGTGTGGAGACATGCTGCTCGTTGTCGAAATTGCCAAAATTCATTACATGCCGTGTTGGCCTCCGGTCAGACCTCATGGCAGCGCTTGCGCACGCCTGATCAACATGAGTAACCCGCGATGGTGTATATGTGATACAGGCGAGGCGCGCATGTCGGCCCTCAGCCCGCTACAGCTAGCGGAGCTAGCTCGATCTGTCACTGGATCAGCGGCGCACGGGGCACCGGCACCGGGCGGCATCTGGGACGGCGGCTCGAAAAGCATGTCGGTGGCGGCCAACGACGGCGCGACAAACGGGCGGGCTTTGGCAAATGACGGGGCAGACGCTGTGCAGAAGCCGCTGGCCGCAGCTGCTGCTGCACCTTCGTTTGCCGGGGCCGGTGCGTGGGACGGGGCGCGGAATGACGCACTGCACGACTTGTCCAGCGGTATTGTAGCGCTGGATGCGGAGGCTGCGGCGTTTCCAGCGGCGCGGCCAGAGGCTCTGGAGACCTGGTTGTGAAGCCGTCCTAAGGGGTACCAGATGCGGCAAGCACCTGGTGGCCTGGTTTGGCAGCGCAGCAGTGTGGTGTCCGCGTGGGAAGGGGGCGCCGACTAGACTTGAGATGAGCAAGGCTAGCCATGCTGGTGGTTTCGCCTTTCAACACATTTTCCTTACAGTTCTTCGCCAGCTGTTATCGACCAGGTTGCAGATCCACTAATTCCCCCCCAGGCAGTCATATAAATGCAGTTGTTGCACGCTCCAGTACGATCATCGAGAAAGAAGGCAAATCGACGACATGTTATCAGGCAAGTGCAACAGCTGCATCTGGTCGAGGCGCAGACTCGCCGCTTGCAAAATTTGTTGCAGGCCACAAATTGGTGTGTCCAACCAGGGATCGAGGCAACAAAATGTACCACACATCTGCCACAGCGACGGCAGCAGCGCAATCAATCCATGCAAGCGAGCACGAACGCAGTCCTGAGCACGAAAGTCAAAGAATGGAAAGAAGGAAATTGAGGCAGCGGCGCCTTCGCCGGTGCCATCTGGCGCCCCTGCCCTTCCTCCCGTGGCCTCACGAGTCTAAAAGCTGTGCCAGGCGAGCGTGCGCAGGCATTCCCACTGAGATACGCCAGCAACGCTCACCAGGAGCAGCCTCCTCTCATGGGAGTCATGTGTTTCGACTGGTGTCACGCCCCTACCCCGGGCGCCGGGGGCGGGGGACCTGCTTCATGATCATATTCATCTGGCTTGGCCACAGCATTGCCTCAGCACAGCGACGCCGCAGGCGGCGCCTCCGCGGCATTGCAAGTTGGCCTGGTGCTGCTGACGTAAGCGCCGCCGCCGCCTCCCCAACCGTACGCGCCCTCGAAACCGCCGCCGGGGACGCTGGCGGACGGCGGGAAGAATGCCGGCGCAACCGCAGGGTCAACGCAGATTCCTCTGCCGCCGCCGCCAGCCTGCTGCTGCGCCTGCCAATGCTGCTGGTGCCACGCCGACAGGTGCGCCCGCTGCGCCGCGGCCTGCGACTCGAGGTCGTGCAGCAGCGACCCTGGGGCGCCACAGGCGTAGGTTCGCGGCGGCGGCAGCGGAGGCAGGTGGCCGCCACCCTCCTGTTCCCAGCCTGGCGGCGGCCCCCCAGCGCCGCCGCCCACCTGCGACGCCTCCCGCTTCATCATGATATATTGCTGCTGCGCCTCGTGTGGTGGCTGACCGCCGTACTGCTGCTGCGGGCTGCCGAACCGGGCCTCCAAGCCGCCGGCGGGGGCGTTGCGCCGCGCGCCGCCGCCGTCCCCGCCGCCCTCGGCGGTCCCGAGTTCGCCGCTCTTGCCGCGGAAGGCCGTGAGCGAGCTGAACGTGGCTGACACCGCCGCGATGCCCGGCGCAGGGCTGCTGCCATCGCTGTGGGCGCCTGCGTCCGGCGCCGCCTGTGTGGCAGGACAGAGCGAATGGTTTTGAGCAGGGGGAACAGCGCTGATGAGACACACTGGGCAGGCGGGCTGTGAGCCAGCGGGCCTGCACAGTGACAGGTGGGACAGCAGTTGGATGGGCCGGCGCGGCAAGCTTTGCCGCTTGCTGTCGAATATTTAGGCAGATGCAGCGTGCGTCACAAGTACATGACTGACTGGGACACACGTGCATGCAGAGTCACTGAGTTCAAACTCTTTGGGCAGCTACGTACCTGGTCTGGCGCCTCCTCCATGGCAATGTCCCGCAGCCCGGCGGTCCAGGCGTCGCAGTCTCCCGCCGCCGGTGCCATGTCGCCTCCGAGCGACGTCGTGGCCGAATGTGCTCCGGGGGCCTGCTGAACCCGCACAGCAAGACGGTCTCAAACTGCGTTGCATTGGTGATCGTGTTGCGCGCTTGCTCCGTCAGACAAGCATGCCGCGAGGCTTGGGAAGCCACGTTCGCAACGCGGGTGGCCAGCGATGGCAAGACACGGGCACAGCAACAAAGCACACCGGCAGGTCGTGCAGCATCGACGCAAAGCTGGGCTGCGCATCCGTCGCGCCGCCGCCGCCGCCGCCGAGTATGCCGGGCCGCAGCACCAATGCGGGACTCAAAGCGCTGCCGCCACCGAGCAGGCCGGGCAGCATGCCAGTGGAGCCGCCGGCGCCGAATATCCCGCCACCGCCGCCGCCGGCAAACCAGGCGTCGCCGTTCGGCCGCGGGCTGGCTGCGGGCAGCAGCACGCCCCCGCAGTCCGCCAGGCTGCTGGCCAGACTGTCGGTCGTCGAGCCGTCGCTGGCGGACAGGAAGCTGCCAGCGCGGGTAGCGCCGCCGCCGGTGGCCGCGGCACCGCCGCCGCGGAGGGTCGCGCTGCCGCCGGGGCCGGGAAACTCCAGCCAGAAGGGGCCTGACGCCGCGTCGCCCCACCGCTGCGCGATGAGCGACGTCAGCGGCATGCAGGACTGGTACTGCTGCTGCTGCTGCTGCTGCTGGCGCTGCTGGTGAGGTCCTTGCGCTGACAACTGCCGCCCGGCCGCCAGATGCGGCAGGTAACCGCCGAGGGACATGGAGCGCTGGTGCTTGGGGCCGCCGCCGCCGCCGCCGCAGCCAGCACTGGCCAGCAGCGCCTGCGGGCGGGGCCGCGAGTGCGAGGGGCTGCCGACTGCCCTCGCCGCCGCCGCCGCCGCTGCCTCAGCGCGCTGCAGCGCCAAACGCAGGGGGCGGATGTCCAGATCCCGGCCCTCCAGCTGCAGCTGCATGTCCGCCATCGCCTCGCTCATGCGCTCATGCGCCGACTCTGCGCAAGGAGAGAGTGACGATACATTAATATTCACAAGCTTTCCCCTGGGACACAGCGGCATCAGTTAAGCCATCTCCTCGATCAGCCGTGTCCGCGCTGACTCTGCGCAAGGAGGGAATGATAATGTGTAGACATGTGAAATGTGCTGTGCTTGAAACTCACAGCTGAGCACAAGGGAGCGCACTTGCAGGCGGTGGGCGAGCCTCGAGGACCATTGGGATATTTCGCCTGGAAGCTCGAACCTGAGCATATTGCCAACTACTCTCGAGGCAGAGGCCACGCGCAGAATCTAAACAGCGCTGAGTCTGCAGAGCGATGAAGGTGGTCACCTGCTTCCTGTGCGCGCTCTTTCATTGCCTGCGCGTGTTCCTGCGCTGCCGCCAGGCGGCCCTGCAGCGCCGCGGCCTCACCTCGCGCCCCTCGGAGCTCCTCCTGCAACGCCGCCACCACCGCCGCCGCGACGACCCTCGACGATGCGGCACCGCCGCCGCCGCCGCCAGGGACGTCCCTGGAGGCGCCGCCGCGGGTGCCGGTGCCTCTGCTGCTGGCGCCGCTTAGAGGAGCAGCGCTGGCGTCGGCGGGGGCGGCGCCGCCGGCCGCAACACGTTCCCGCAGCACAATGACCTCCTTCTCCAGTTCCTGCACACGCAGTGCGCAGACAGCTCGATCTGGACCTCTGAACAGCTCGATCTGGATCTGTTCTGGGCAAGAGGCTCTCTTGTGGCATTCCAGGTGAGACTCTTGGTGGGGGCAACTGCGGTACACCGGGGGCAACTGGAGTACACTGGAGGCGACTAACAGCCACACGCCCACAGCAGCAGCACTGTCGTCATGCCAGGCCTGAGCAGCCCCAGTGCCACAGCAGCGGGCTTTGCCACTGTCTAGTGAGGCTTTGCCACAGCGGACGAATTGCAAAGGTAACTGGTACGACTGAATGCATCAGTTATGGCAGGCGGCGGCCAGTGATCGACAGCTGTCCAAGGCACCATAAGGTAGCCAACTTGGCTAGTGAGGTGAATGCAGGCATTGTGTCAGTCTCGCCAGCGAAGCTGAGGAGCTCAAGTCAACAGAGGGGCACAGTTCCAATAATTACGGCCCCCAACACCCCTGAAACTGTAAAACGTGTGCCACGAGTATTGCAGGCGTCTTACAAGAGGGGGACCCTGCGACAAACACCGATCACCTTGTGGTACTCGGCCTTGCGGGCCTTGGCCGCCGCGGCGGACCGTCTGTTGGCGAGGATTCGCTTCATGCGCTTCGGACTCACGCCCAGCGCCGCCGCCTGCGCCAGTGCGGTTTCTGGCAGGTCCGCCGGCGACTCGCCACCACCGCCGGCATCGACGACGGCGCCGCTGCGGGCGGCGGACCTGGCGCGCCTGACGGTGGTGGCGGCGTCGCGCCCCGTGCCACGGCCCGCCGCCCGCCCTGGCCAAAGCGTCCGCTTTGGCAGCGGCGGCATGAGCGATGCGGCGGCGCCGCCGCGCGCCGGCGGGCTGCCGCCGCCGCCACCGTCCAGTGCCTCATCCACCGCCGACGACGCGAGCACCGCAGACCGCGAGCGAGCGGCACGCGGCGTGGAGGGATTCTCCTGCACGTGGGGCGGCGCACCGCCGGAGTGTGGGCTGCCGCCGCCGCCGGCCTCCAGGGCAGCAGCGCCGGCGGGGCTACTGAGCGCGCTCTGCAGCTCGCACGATGCCAGGTGTGCAGCTGACCGCGCGCCGCCACCCAGCGGCAGCAGCGGGTAGGAGCCGTCCGGCAGCGTGGGCAACGAGCGTACCGTGATGTCGTCCGGGCTGTCGCTGTTGCGGCAATGGATCACGAGCCGGTGTTGGAAATAAGCGTCAAGGGAATAGGGCGCTGGCGCTGGCGCTGCCGCAGTGGCACCATCGTGTCAGACCGCCTGGGTACTTGCGAGCGAGGCAGGCTTTGGCTTGCAGCTCGCAATTTGATTGAGGTTCATCGGCTGCGGCATGAGGGGCGCTATGTGGTCTGGCGCATCAGCTCACCGAGAAGGAGGCGATGCCGGCGAACGGGCTGGAGGTGAGGAACCGGGGCGGCATGTCTTGGGAGCAGCCTGCCTCGTCATAGTCCTCGTCGAACCTGCAGCAGGTCATGAGCAGTACACATCAGATGTGGACAGGGCCTCACAGGTCTTGCTCAGAGAGCGCCACGAAACACGCGGATGCCACACACATCGGCCAATGCAGCTTCGAAGCGAAGTGATGCGCGTCACTAATTCCTTGCATCGCTTGCCAGACAGCCTGCGGAGCATACTGCAGTAGATACACACTGCCATGGCTCACCCTGCATCGGACTGGTCGCAATCGATCCCAGGAAAGCCCTGGGGCGGCAGGACATGATCCAGCGGCGCCTGCAAGACGCACACGGGGATAGTTGCGCAGGACATCAACTTTTTGCCTACACCCGGTTTTCTCGTCAGACCACTTCCGCCGCTGCCGCTACCACGCTGCTGAGCACAGACTATCACCAGATATTATTGCTATATCCAGCGACAGCCAAACCAAGGACGTACAGCCGATCATTACCAGCAACCGTGCGCTGTACCAACAGGCATTGATCACGCGTGATCACTGCGCTGCTGGGCTCAACATGCGCATGGCAATATGCGCATGGAAGACAGGTGAGCAGCGACAGGCAGACTGCTGCAGGATGGGGGCTGCCGCTGTCCAGCTGACTGGTGCACTTGGCAATCCTCGCACGGCCGAGGCTCCAAGTCGCCCGATACTATTCTGTTGCACCCGACGAACCTGGACAGCGACACGGGCAGGGCTGGCGGCAACAGAGCTGCGTATGATGCTTCAACACACCTACGAATCCATGCCTCGGCCTGCCGCCGCCTGCAGCAACGACAGGACATGTGGTACAACAACGCGAAAAGAAGCAGCTCACCATGACCGCGGCGAGCACCGACATGCTCGCCTCCCGGTTCAGCCACGCCTCCATGTACATGTCGTCGCTCGCCATCGCCGGCGGGCTGCGTCGCGGCCTGACTGTGCTTTACGCTCGCCGGTAAGGTGGCACTACTGTCCGGGCAACAGATTGCAGCAGCATGGGAGCCGGGTGTCAACGCTCCGCCTTGCCCGCACGAGACCTGCAGAGTGATTCCTTCATTTGTCCCTAGACGCCAGCCGGGAGCGGAGCTGTGCACCCACCTCGAGCATGAGCAACTACTTCTGTTATGTGGCTGCAGTCCTGCGTAGTTCGGCCATTGCGGTGTTGTGTGTTACCTGCCGTTCCAATACCATTGCGTTGACTCCTCTTATGTTGTTTCGCAAGATCGGTACGAGGGTGCGGCGACAATTTTTTCAACCTGTAAAGCTGGCTCGACAGGCCATTAACCCTGTGAATTCAGTACATTAAGGGGTAGTAGTATTCGAATCAGGTGACGGAAAAGTGGGGTGAGGTGTGACGGGAGGAGCTGCGCCCGTAATGCAATGCCGTTCACACAATGCCGAGGTCAAACAACAAACAGCACTGCTCATGTGCTGCCTGAAGGATGACACCACGCACTCCTCTATAGTCACACCACCGCTCCTGCACCGTCAACGGCGCCGTCCGGCCTGCTGGCATGCGACATACCCGCGAAACTGCTGTCACGGGAACCTTCCCTCACGGGAACCTTCCGACCGCAATGCGATTCTGGAAGCCATGCAGCCTGATTCAACGCAGCACGCCGGCCCGGCCAGCGGCCAGCCCCGTGCGCGGCGTCCGCGCGCCCAATGCGGCGCGTCAGTCCCCACAGTAAACCGGACCGCTGATCGGCTGTTCCCTCGCTGGTCCCCGCTCCGTCAGGGGCATTGGCCGGACGGTGCGCCACAGGTGCCTGCGCCGCCTCCGCCGGGGGCATCTTCTGCTTCCGCCGCTGTCACCGCTCTGTGAGGTGGCTGCGGGCGTCGCCGAAACTGGCGCGCCATAGGTAGGCGCGCGCCAGCATGGACTCCACATCGTGCTCGCCCCACTCCGCCGTAGACGGTTTTTGCAGGAACAGCACGATGTCCTGCAGTCAGCACAATATCCCAATCACCCCAAATGTCAAAAGACTAAATAAACGCCTGACAGATATCAAGGTACTGAGCATTGAAACGTCATGCTCGCCCCACTCTGCCGTCGACGGCTCGTGCAGGAACAGCATAATGTCCTGCAGGCGTTGCAATGAAATAATGGTGTGAGAACTGACATGTTCCGGGGTGAGAGGGGCTTACTCTTGGTCGTATGGTGGTTTCCGGCCGTCCTTGCAAGGACGGTGCCGCCCTGTACTGGTCGAACTCGCTCACACATACAAAGGACGCACTGCAGCAATCTGTTCGTGAAGCCGGCAGCAGCCTCTCCGTGCGTCCTTAGGCGGGGTGGATATTCACTTCAACTTGTATCAGCAGATACTGCGAGTCCGATGCGTGACCCGCCCGTCAATTCACACAGCCTCATGTCATGCTGCACGTCTGGTGACGTAAAACCTGGCACAATAGCAGTCCACGGTGCGAGGCGGCCGAGACTACAGCAGAGACATGGCCGCACCCCTAACTTTGACCATGGCAGAACCGTGGCAGAACTGGATTGTCAGAAACTGTTAGTTCTACTCATCTAAAAGTCCATGGTGCGCAGCGGCCCCGATCGGGGAGAGTCGGCGGCGGCGGCGACGACGCTGCGTTCAGATCTCGACAGACTGATAATTTGCGATTGCTTCAGGAATGTCCTATGCCAGAATGAAGAGCTGTACCTGGAATGCCATGATGCGCAGCGCCCCCGACAGGACAGCAGGAGCGCGACCGCCACGCTGCGGCGATGCCCAAGCGCGCCGTTGCAGGGATATTACAAATCTGATGAATAACATTCCGTTAAAAGTGCAATAGGTACCTGGAAGTCCATGGTGTGCGGCGGCCGCGACCAGGAGGGCAGTAACGCGGCGGCGACGTAGATGAGGAGTCCAATCAAAGCTGACACTTTCAGAGACATGCAGAGGCGGATGCATGCCTGGAAGTCCATGGTGCGCAGCGGCCCGGACCAGGAAAGCAGGAAGGCGGCGGCGAGGTAGATGAGGAAGCCCTTGAGGCGGCTGCCCTCCGCGAGGTACGTGTCCCACAGCCGCATCGCCAGCCCGAAGGGCACCTCCCGTATCAGCAGGCAATTGATCCACCTGCGGCAGCGTGGAGGGGCGAGGAATGATTCAGCGGTACATGTTTGGATCATCCGGACCCGTTTTGCGTCCCACAGCCGCATCGCCAGCCCAAAGGGCGCCTCCCGTGTCAGCAGGCAGTTGATTCACGGCCGCGTGCTGGCCGCACGAATGGCGCGACAATATTGACCTCGCAACCCATCAATGTGCCTTTGAAGGATGCTTCTGCGTTCTCAACACATGCTACCAGCAGGCGAACTCAACGCCTGAAGCGCCTTGCAAGCAGCTTATCAAGGGGAGACGCTCGTGCACACCCTGTCTCGGATACAGCACTTGCGCAGGTTGTGGCAGGTCTTGTGCAGCGCATAACCTGCGCCGAGATCCTGCGGGATGTATATCGTTCCTGTATGAAAGGCAAGACCAGGGGCAGCACCTGAAGGAGAACTGCAGGAAGTCGACGCTCTCGCTGTCCAGATGCCTCGCCACCGGCTCGTCTATCCGTCTGCAAGGACGCAGGGCAACACAGCTGAGAGAACAGCAGGCAAGGCAGCCGGGGTCGTGCTGCAGCTTGAAACTTCACAATCCATGCTGTTGAAATGGCAAGCAGCCGAAGACGCCCCCGCGGCTGACACTGGAAGCTGCGCACCAAAAAGAATGTGAGCCAGCATGCCACTGAAAGTGAACAGAATGCCGCAGCGAAAACTTCGCTTCAACACGCAATTCAGTCGCTGGGAGGTGCTTCTGTCGATCCGCTATATCACGCACCCACACTTATGGCCTTGTGCTTGGGGGTTCCCCCGCCCAGTCATAGAACGATAAGCCTGCTCGTGCTAGGACACAGGCCAAAAGAGGCGCGCGACTTCAGTGCAATCTGCCTTGTTTCTCAGCAAGCACTCAAGTGCGGCAGCCCCCTGGCGGGTGCGCCCAGCACTAGCGGCTAACGAACTCCCCCATTTCTGCCGAGGAGGCAAAGCCGAATTGGGTCACCAACATTGACGTACCGAATGAACACTGATGCTCGAAACACCGCGGTGAATACCGGGCTGCACATTGGAAAGTGATCATCTGTACCCGTCAGGCTGGAGAGCAGGGACAACAAGGCCTGTACCTGCGCACCGCATGAGCTCCTGAGGTGAAATGCAGTCCGCTGGATGCCGAGCTGCGCGTAGGTGCAGTGGTCCTTGTCCAGGGAGACTAAAAGGCAAAGCTATCGGCTGCTTTAAATACCCTTTCTCAAAGCACAAGCTCCTTGAGGTCGAACCCGGTGCGCTGGATGCCGGGTTGGGCATAGGTGTAGTACTCTCCTTCGTTTTCATGCTGCCCAAGAAGGAGAGGTCAATACTCACCGCACGAGCTCCTTAAGGTGGAAGACGGTGCGCTGGATGCCGGGCTGCGCATAGGTGTAGTGGTCCTGGATGCCGTCCAGCAGCTTGCACAGGCACCAGTAGCTGTCCGCCTCCACCTGCAGAGAGAGGAGGGATTTAGTGCAACATCTTACACTCGTATCACTCAGATTCGAGACAATGCCTGGATGCCGTCCAGGAGCTTGTACAGGCACCGGTAGTTGTCCGCCTCCACCTGACGACCACAGAATATTTTACCGTCAATCCGATTTGTTTGGAATTTGTGACATCTATCCTGGATGCCGTCAGGCAGCTTGCACCGGCATCGGTAGCTGTCTGCCTCCGCCTGCACAACGGGAGAGAAACGGCACTCAATACGCGGTTGTCCATCGGAATGTTTGCCTCGCATGGCGTCCAGCAGCCTGCACAGGCACTAGCAGCTGTCCGCATCCACCTGTCACGGCGGATACGCGCATTCATCTGCACATTGTGGGCCAGCCGCGCTTGTTCTTGCGGCAGATGAGTGCGCTTTCTGCTCTCAGAGTTTTAGGAACTTCTGCCCAACCTGAACCAGGTCACAGCACTGGCAAACCTTGACCTCGCTCAGGCTGAGCAGGAGTCCCCGAAAATCAGTGCTGGTGTGGTGCAAATAGCGCACGCTCAGGAATGTTAGCGTCTTCATGGCAAGTCAGGGCGACCTCAGCTAGTTTTCTTTTGTACTTGTTCGACATCCAAGCAGTCTTCTCGCCTCCAGCATGGGCGAGAAAGCAGCCAAGTCGCAGTCCGCCATGGAGGTCATGCGGCAAGCCCCACGGACATCTATGTGCTCAGTCAGGGAAACCTCTACTTGATGTACTTTATTCTGTTGGTATTCCCACCTCCAGCATGGCCTCGTCCGAGAGCGCGCCCAGGTCCCAGTCTGCCATGGAGGCGTTGCGCGCAAAGTGCTGCCCCAGGAAGACCGCGAGGAAGGGCGTCACCAGGTCGTTGATGCCCTGCACGTAGCCGCTGGCCGGGTGCCTATGAAAAAGTAAGACGCAAGACACAAATACTCAATATGTTTTGGGATGTTGAGGGCACGTTGCCGGGTCGTTGATGTGCTGCACGTAGCCGCTGGCCGGGTGCCTGCACAAATCAGTGGTAGGAACGATGTTCACTGTTCATGTTGAGGATATCGGTCGGCACGCCACCAGGGCACTGCATGCCCTGCACATAGCCGCTGGCCGGGTGCCTATGGGACACAGCAAGGAGGACCTCTCGTCTTGCGTCAGGACACCGTTGGTTGGTTGCTGCCCTGTATGGCCGCCGTGTTGCGTGCAGCCGAAATGGATGCAGATTAGCTTGGCCAAGGGTTTCCTGATGGCAGCGATATCGCCTACACCAAGGCGTGGCGGTTCCGCTACCACACCCCGCTGCTGCAAGGCGGGAGTGGCGACCATCCTGAGTTCCGCGCCACACAGGCAGCATGCGCCAGCAAAATGCCCGCTGGGCGTTGCACGCTATCAATCCTCTGGTAAACAAGGGCCACTACCCGCTGTGGCAGGCCTCGCGTAATGCAGCTAGCTCTGACCGCATCCTGCCGTCGATGGAGTGCGCATTCAGGCAGCATACGTCAAGAGCATAGTAGCTTCGGATGAGTTCGGATCTCGAAGTAGAGACGAGATGGTCAAGGGGCGCCTTGGGGCGCACCGCACGCCCCAGATGTACAGGATACGTTCGAGGCTCTTCTGCACGGGCGCCTGGTGGAAGAATGCCACCTCCGGCGCCGTCCGCGGCACGTCCACCACCACCTGCGACACATATCTGACGGTGTGACCAGCATGGCGCTACCAGGCGGCACATGCATTTGCGCCGTTTTGCCAGGTGTTGAAGGCTATTGCAACCAAGGCATCCAAGCATGAGACCCATTTGCAGCATGAGACCCAGTTGGCACGATCATTCAGGGTGCCATCCGTCTGTGCGCCCAACACAAGGCGCCGTGGCCCCACATGTCAGAATCTGATATACGAGAAACATCTGCTCGCCTGTCTGAGGGGGTGTTTGTCCTCCGCGCATTCAGAGGGCGCTACACAAAGCTTTCGAAGGATCTCATTGATTTGAACACCAAGCCCTACCTGTCTGAGGGCGTTCGCCTCTTCCTCAGTGCGCTCCGAGGGAGCGACATCATAAAACTGCGGGAGGTAGTCCCGGTACTCCCGCCGCTTCCGCGCCAGCATCGCCTCCCTGCGCCAGGACATAAGAGTGATGGCCTGCAGCTTTGGTGTTGTGCCACCGGCGGTCGTGCAACGATTGCAGGTGGCCCCGGCAAAACAGCTGGAAACTGTCTGGAACTCAATGATGCAGCAGCACCTGCGGTCGCACGAGGGTGGCAGGCAGCCCAGCAGCAGGCGCCAGCGTTAGCGCGCAGCGGCAGGCAGGCCAGGAAAGGTCAGGTGAGACATCCCCTCTAAAATAGGCAAGTACCTGCGGTCCTTGGACGGTGGAAGGTAGCCCAGCAGCAGGCGCCAGCAGTCGGCGCGAAGCGGTGGCGGACACCCGCTCCATGTGAGTTCCCGCAGCGTGTCCAGGTCCACCTGCCAAAAGAGTTCGATTGTATTATAGTCCAACTGTCAGGGTACATTGTGATTTTGATAATTCTATAGAAGATAAAATGCAGCGGCGCGGGCAGCTGCTCCATGTCAGCTCCCGCGGCGTGTCCAGGGCCACCTGACAGAATGCAGAAACAGATAACTGATTCCTAGGCGCATATACCTGTGTTTCTCAATCATTATAGAGGCTATAGTGGTGCGATGGCGGGTAGCCGCTTTACGTCAGCTGCTGCAGTGTGTCCGGGTCCACCTGAGTGTTACAGGATTCAGGGTGTTGGTTGTTCCATCGCCATGAGGGGGCCGGTGTGCAGCAGTGAGAAAGAGGCAGACCGCAAAGGTGACGCCGCCAGCCTGTAGGCAATCCTCACGCAGCATCTGCGGCGCCTGCCCAGGCATCTTGCGCTTGCGCAGCGGCAGCTGAAAGCATACAGCTGGGAGCGTATGGATCTGCGCTATTCGAGACTCACCACGCGCTCGCCGAGCAGGCGCTGGAACTTCTCCACCCGTGCCGCATACATGCTCCTCGATTCCGGCGCTTTCGGCGCTGCCGCTGCTGCAGGCTCTGCAGGCCAGACAGCGAGAGAAATCATGCAGGGGGAAGAAGGAGCGGACAACAAGGACGCCGTCTTTTGCAGCACTAGAACGTTGTTGCGGATGGTCAACGTTGCTAATGTTGTGCTGCTGCCCGCCATATTGTGCTGCCGCCCAACGATCTCATGCTGCCGCCGACAGCCAACAACATGATGGCCAAAATGCATGGTTCCAGATTGACAACGAGGCATGCCTACCTCGGTCTGCGGCCATGGGGCTGCCCACCGTTGGAGACGTCGTGCCGCTGCTGGGGCTCGCCGCGCCTTCTGTCAGCAGCCCCGCCACCGCCGCCTCCTTCGCCAGCTGGCTGGCCGCCGAGTTTGTGCGGGACACTGGCGCCGACGAGGGCTGCAGGTGCGAGGGCAGAGGGATAAATTGAACAGGACAAACCCCTTATGAACTTGCTCTCTGCTGGACTCTATGCTCGATGTGCAGTTGCAATGATGCTGGATTGAGAGAAGATGCACAGGCCCGCGGCTGAGCTTGAAAACCCTAGTGGTCCGCACGCATCATCACCTGCAAAGCATGGCGCTCCTGCTGCGGCACTCGTGCAGCCTCCAACTCGTCAGACTCTGTATTGTGGCGTGCACCATTACCCCCGGTCCAGTCTCATTGCTACACTCCAGCGTATCTTGGCGCACTCACCTGTGCTGTGGAGTCGGGCCGCAAGGTTGCATGCGACGGGCTGCCAGACGCCTCCACCGCCGCCGCCGCGCTTGCATTGGGCCGCGGCGGCAGCGAAGGGCTGTTTCCGCCAGCGCCGCCTGGCGCCGCTCGGTCCGTGCGGCTGAGGCGCACCGTGCCCGGCAGGCTGCGGCCCTTGAGGAAGCTGCACAGGTGGCATTTACATGGTCTAACTACTGCAAACCCACTTCTGCAGCCTGCAATGATTGAACTGGCGTGTGGCATCCGGAATCACCGCGAGCGGAAGTAGCTACAAGTCGACTGCCGCTCATGACGACTCACACGCCCCGCGCGGATCCCGCAATGGTGACCAACGGCCGGTTACGGATCGCTGTATGAATGGATGCAAGACTAAGGGCGCACGTTGCGTTGTACTGCACGCATGATCGCCCGGAACACAGCAGGGCAGCCCGCAATAGTCACATGCGCTGCGCTGCAAGCGCAAAACGGAGCGGCAGCGAATGGACAGCGCTCACCTGCGCACAGACTGCATGCTGGCGCTGCCGAAGCCACCCTTTGCTGGACTGCCGGCCTCCTCGCTGCCAGCCATCGTACCTCGCGGGCTAGTGGCCTGAAAGGATGGCCAACAGTCCTGCCTTACGAGCAACAGTTCACGTGGCCCACTCGCCGCTGCGAGTGCAGCCGATGTGGCTCAGTCGACAGTCGACCTCAAGGTGACATGAGCCAGATTAATGGATGCGGTGGCCCCTGGGCCTGGGTCAATGGCACACAATTTGATCTTCACCAGAAACCAAAGTTGCAAAAGCTGCCGAAACGCTATCCCAAACTGATTGCAGGTGTTACGGACGTCTTGACATTTGGCGAGCATCTGCTATGACTGAAAACACACGATGTGCACATGCGAGAGGCTTGGACAGGGAGATGACGAAGGCATTTTCTATCGCGACCCTGACCATGGGACGCCCGCGCGTGAGGTTTTCGCAGAAGCGACAGCCTCGGCGATTTTGTTCGACCATGCGTAGACATGCAATGGTTTGCAGCTACCTGTCAGCTACGTCTTCGTCTTGAGGCGCTGCCTCCTCGGACGATCAACTTGCGGATCGAACATCGCGCCACGGAGTGGTCAAGCCAGGACCAAAAGTGCTTCGCAGCACCGTTTGACAGCCTCGAATAGTCGCTGATATTCGAAAGATATATCTTTGGTCCGGTCCAGATTGGAGCGCGCTCTCGTTCGGCATGTTTAGCACGGCCCCAAATATCACCAGCAGCCGTGAAAGTCCTGCAGCGGCATGATCTGAGTGCGTAACGATGTCTGCCATGCCGGGCAGCCGGCAGATTAGCTTCACACCTCAGCAGGGGCGCAGTCCGGCTTTGGCTTTCGATGCCACCCAGCAGGTGCGCTGCCACCAGCGGGACCTTCACGTCATGGGCGCAATCCCAGTGTTGCCTGAACATGACGAATCTGTGTGACACGGATGCTGACACCTAAGACACCAATACGATCCTCGCAGCTGCAGGTGCAGATTGGAGCGCCGCCACCGCAGCAGCAGCCGCGCCCGCCGCCGGGCATGGGTTATGGCCCGCCGCCGATGCCTGGTCCGTCTTACTACCCGATGATGCCGGGCGATCCCGCACGGTCGGCCGGCATGATCACGCCCGGCGGCCCTCAAATGCAGATGCCGCTAGGTTACCTCATTCCCCCTGGCATGGCGCAGCAGTTTGTGCCGCCGCAGATGTACCAGCAAGGCTTGCCGCTGCAGCTGGCCATGCGGCCGCCAGGCATGCCGCCCCCGGGCGGCATGTACAACGGCCAGGGCTTTGCTGTCGGCATGCCGCCGCAGCAGATGCCGCAAGCGCCTGGTGGCCCATACGGCGGCAGAGGCCCGTCCCCGCAGCAGCTGGGCGCGCCGCAGCCGCCATACCTGCAGCAGCCTGCAGCGCCCTATAGCAACGTTGAGCAGGAGGGCGCGCTGCTGGGCGGCGCGCCTGCCTTCCTGTCACAGCAGAGCTTCCAGCAGAGTGGACTCCAGCAGAACAGACACCAGATGAACGGCTTACAGCAGCCGCCGCAGCGAACGCCACCGCTGCCTCAGGGCATGGGGGCGGCAGGCGGTCAATCGGCGGCGCTGCTCATCCGCGGGCCTAGCCGTGGGCACAGCTCGGGCTCGCCCGCGCAGGGCTCGCCGCAGCCTCTGTACCACCTCCCGCCGGGCGCGGCAATGCAGGTGACACAGCAAGAACCATGCAGATAGCATGCGTGCAGCGCCCGACTTGACATTCATGGCAGACGGGTTTCAGACCTGCATTCAGCGTTGCCTTTATTCATTCACACATCGTTATCACGCGCTGCCGATATGCAGCAGGCACCACACCCCGCATCACCAGGCCACGGCGTATTATCCAAAGGATGTCCAGAAGACACCTAATCTGAGCTGCTGCCGCTTCAGCAGGCGCCGTTCCCCGGCTCTCCTGGTGGGCACCTGTCTGGGGCGCGCACGCCGGTCGGCGGCTATGGCGCGCCGCATTCCGCCGGCGGGCGGCTGCAGGGCCACGGCAACGGCGCCGCCAGCGGCACGGCGACGCCGACGAGCCGCAAGACGCCGGCGGGCGGCAGCGGCGCGACCACACCTTCGGGGCGCAAGTCCGGATCCTCGACACCTCAGGCACGGCAACTGGTTCACTTTCGACTTGTGTATGCCTCAACGTGCTACAGTTTGTCTCAACTGCTGCTGCTGCTGCCCATGCTGCTGCCCATGAGATGTCGGGCTTCGCCACTTGACATAATCGGCACTGCTATTGATGATGTGCGCGCGCAGCAGCGCTCGAGCTGCACAAGCAGTGTAACAATGTCTAGGGTGCAGTGTGTTGCCTTGACTTGCCTTAGCGCATGCGCTCCAAACGTTTCACTTGCTGTTTGGCTGCAGAGGGGAGGGTCCATGCACCACAGCACGCCAAAGCGCGTGTCGGCGGCTGGCGCGCCGAACACCGGTCAAGTCAATGACAACGACAACATCAAGGTGCGCCTCACGAGATCCAGAAATACTACATGTTCACACTGCATGTTCAATCTACTGCTCATTGCATATTCCTGTTCGACGATTAACGTCTAACATTGTCCCAACGTCTAATTGTACCCCTTGGTGATCCAGGCTGTGCTTCTATTGATGACAGCACTACACTCATGCCACAACATGCCACGAAGATCTGCTGTTAGTGACGTGTTGGCTCAGCTTCAGCGTCAGAACATTTCAGGCTTCACAATCATTACTCTATCATTGCACTGGCTGGAGGCTGCAATCAACCGGCGACTCTGAACTCCTTCGGATGCAGGTGGTGGTGCGGGTGCGGCCGATGTTTGACGTGGAGGCTGCGCGCGGCGAGCAGTACGCGGTGCAGACGCACACCGACGATCCCCGCCACCTCCAGGTACTGCTTTAGTAACGTGAAATGCAAAACGCAAAGCACATGTGCAGATGTGCAAATGTGTATCGTCGCTGTTCAAAGGCGTTTGCAGATTTATTACTGGAAGAAGCTGAGCAGTGGGCTGTGCAGATGCACGCCGATGACACCTCCAGGTGCACATTTTGAGCTACGCGGCAGCCACAGCCAATCAGCTTTAGCAGCATTGCAGAGCCATGGCATGTATTGCCCTGGCATGTCTGTCTGCTTGACCCCGAATGGCGACGTCGTGTTCCATGGCGCAGGGGACTTGATCTTTCAGAGCTTGCTCTGACAGCATCCACGGCTGCCTAGGGCCGGCAGTCTGAATCAGGCTGCCTCAAACGAAACATGTATAACGCTGATACAAGGATTACAACCACATCCAGGTGATGGAGCTTGTGGGAGAGGTCCGCAGGTGGCGCGGGACTTCTCCTTCCACGGCTGCCTGGTGCCCGCGGCACGTCTGTCGGCATTATCCATTTGTTCTCGCCGGACTTCTCCTGCTGAATCCAGGTGATGGAGCTCGTCGGCAAGGGGCCGCCGGTGGCGCGGGACTTCTCCTTCCATGGGTGCCTGGGGCCCGCGGCGCGGCAGGGTGACGTCATGCGCATGTGCGGCATCACGCAGCTCATCGACGCGGCGCTGTCAGGGTTTAACGTCACCATCATGGTGTACGGCCAGACCGGCAGCGGCAAGACGTGCGTCTCCTGTCTGAACAACCCCTTCTGGAGGACACCATGCCCTAGTCTTGCGGCCATTGACGCACCTCATTGACGCGGCACTCGCAGGGTGTACTGCCAGACCGGCAGTGGCAAGTCATACTTTTGATTGTCAGAGTTGAATAGCAAACCTTTGATTCCATATATTTGATCCCTAAATTGGCGCTGGATGATGTAACTATATCAGTAATTATATTCCCCATGCTGTGCTGTAGGTTCACGATGTCTGGGAGGGAGGAGGTCATCGACGGAGAAGGGTATGTAGGTGCGTGCCCAGTGTCCTCTGTAAGGCACAGTGCACATTTGCTGTGCATTGCACTGTGGAGATCATAGGCGTTGTGTGTTAAGACGTGTTCAGGATGTGGCGCCTGATCGGCAGTCGCACCGACTCTGTCAGCTTTCGTCAGCTCAATAGTCGTGCACTGCAGTGCCGTTGTACATGTGCGTGTGTATTGTTGCATATACGATACCTGAATAGGAGAACTCCGCAGGTGTTCTGAGCCGCAGCGGTCTGGCGAATAAAGGACATGCATCGTCACTTTTGCGGTGTACTATTCAATGTTGAGTATCACAGAGATGACCGAAGCGCATGCGGATCCAGATGCGATACTTCATAAGGCGTTATGTTGCTGGAGGAGACGCCAAGGACGGTATCGTCAGCCTGGCGGAGCAGCACCTGTACGTGTGAGAAAACCTCGGATACAATCATAACGTGCTGCCCCTTGATTTACAATTGTGTTGTTTGGCACAATTTTCAGGAGACGCCGAGGACGGCATCGTCAGCCTGGCGGTGCAATACCTGTACGAGCGCGTCCACAGCGGCGCCACCGGCGCCGTGCACGACCTCAAGTGGGTCCCCTGATCCCACAGAGCGTGTCAAGCACAAGCTGCACCGCATCTGCCAGCCTCATCGGCAGGTCGCTTGGTGGCACTGCTTGCACTGTTGTAAGCGCAGAACTCCGGGCGACATGTGTGAGCCTTCTGTCCGCATGGCAGGCGCCCTGCGGAGCCCAGCGCTGCCATTCTTGCGGCTTTGCCGGCATACGCAAGTGCTCCCCCAAGCCGAAACGTCAACACATGATGCAACAACTCAATCCACAGGGCGACCTACTGCGAAATCTACAATGAGGGCCTGCACGACCTGATCCGCTACAACAACCGGGCGCAGCTGGCGGTGCGCTGGGATGCGGAGCACGGCTTTCACGTCCCCGAGCTGGCGAAGGTGGCGGCGCCCAACCTGCAGGACATGTACAAGGTGAGAACAGCGATATGGATCGACAGACACCATGCGTTGGGAACACGGCTTCCACGTGCCCGAGCTGGCGAAAGTGCCGGCGCCCACCCTGCAGGACATGTACAAGGTGATCTTCTGTGCCTTTGGTACGTGTTTGCCATGCAGACACTTTTACAAAATGCTTGGTAAAGTGGGCTATGTTCACTGTACTAAGCATTCAGACTTATGCTTATTAACTCAGAATCATGTAGTCAGGCTGTGCTGGTGCCAGTGTCCGCATGCCCATCTGGCAGGCAAGATGCCGACAAAAGCCCTGCGCCGCCAGATGGGCATGTGCGTCTGAAAAAACGTGCACGTGTGTCTGCACTCGTGAAGCGCAAAGCACCTGCCAGCAGTGTAACTCGACTGTGCTCAAGCACGCTTCGTCTTCTGCACATGGTTATCTCTGTATCTGTGCCGTAGGTCACGAAGTGAACCTGGGATTCAGCGGCTCACACTCCGGCATAACAACTGCAACAAGCTTGTGACCCAGAAACGCAGGTCGTCAGCCGCAGCGTGGCGTCCCGGCGCATGGGCAGCCACAAGCTCAACCTGGAGTCCAGCCACTCGTTCTATCTGTTTTTTGAAATCTATCACATTGACTCTGACCCCAGTTGGACCCTCTGAACCACAGATCATCAGCCGCGGCATGGCGCACCGGCGAGTGGGCAGCCACGAGCTGAACCTGGAGTCCAGCCGCTCGCACTCCATCATGACAGTCCATGTGGAGAGCAGCCCCTCCGACGCCCAGGTGGGCAATCTTCGCACAAAATTTGTGCAGCACGTTTGCATCTACCCTAAGTCCCATACGTGACCTTGCACTCCAACATGAAGGTGCACGTAGAGAGCACCTCGACGCCCAGGTGCACACTGCTCGAGAGGCACAAGTGGGTCTACCGAAAACGACATGTTCGATATCTGCTGCAGGACTCTGACTTCGGGCACACACAGCAGCACGGGTGAATCTCTTTCGTGGACTTGGCGGGCAGCGAGCGGCTGCAGGACACGCAAGAATGCAGCAATTTGTCTTTTTTCGTGATTGCAACTGCCCTTGCCACAGGACCCTAATTTCGGGCACACACGGCACGGCAAGGTGTCCTTCGTCGACCTGGCGGGCAGCGAGCGGCTGCGCGACACCAAGTCTACCGGCGAGATGCTGAAGGAGACCTCCAACATCAACCGCTCCCTCTTCACGCTCGGCAAGGTAGGTCTTGTAACAGAAACAAAACAATATTGCGCGGATGCCAGTCCACCGCGGAGATGCTGTGTCACTATAGCGGGTCACCCTTGCGCAGGCAGGGCGCGGGCAACAGGCGCCATATGGCATGCATGCGGTGGCCGTTTGGATAGAAGGGTCGTCCGAAGGCCGTCAAAGCGTCGCCCAAATCGGAACTGGATTGTCCTGCAGGGTCATCTTGACGCTGGCGGGGAGCGGGCAGCATGCGCCGTGCGGCGGGCCGTAATCTCAAGATAGTGCAACCAGCGTCGACACTCACTGTCGATATGACACTCCGACAGGCGGTGCCGGCGCTGGCAGAGGGCGGGCAGGCAGAGGCAGACGGCTCTGCACCTGTGAGTGTTTCAAAGCTCGAATCCCGCATCGCACGTCCCGCAGGTGATATCGGCGCTGGCGGAGAGCGGGCAGGCGGCGCCTCGAGGCGGGGAGCCGCCGCCGCACATCCCCTACCGCGACTCCAAGCTCACCAAGCTGCTTATGGACTCCTTGGTAAGCCTTCCCTGGCACCTTTCGCGGCAGGAGCAGCTTCAGATGTTCAGAAGCAGCAGCCAAAATTCCCTGGTAGACCAGAAATGAACCCTGTTTGGCCCGGTGCAAGTTTGATTAAACATCGCGATTGTAAGCTAGCTGATCTGCCCGTGGATTTCCTGCTTGGTGCGCTGCCGACAACGGGTATGAAGATCTTGAGAGAGAGAAGGCAGATCTTAGTACATCTTGCTGCTGGCGCCCCCTGTCGGGAAGCTCCACCACACAGCCACCTGCAAAGCTGCCCTTCCTTTGCCGCAATGTCCTCTCGCTCCAACGTCCTGCGCTGCCGATGCTATATGTCTGGAGGGTCAGAAACGTGCGGCTTCGCCAAAAACGCTGGTGAATTCGAGTCACGCGTATGATGAGAGGTGGTTCCGTGCTGGCGCTCATGAATGCGCGCTGCAGCTCGAAAGCGACCGTTTTGGACGTGCATACGATGGAACATCATGTTCACAAGTTTCACTAATTACTTTACTTTCACCACAGGGCGGCTCAACGCTGGCGCTCATGATTGCGTGCTGCAGCCCGGAAGCGACCGCCATGAAGGAGACGCTGATGACCATGACAATGATATGGACAATCATGAACTTTTGACTGTCACAGGGTGGCTCCGCGCTGGCGCTCATGATTGCGTGCTGCAGCCCTACAGCGACCGCCGTGGAGGAGACGCTGAGCACGCTGAGCTACGCGACGCGCGCCAAGAATATCCGCAACCGCCCCGCTGTCCAGGTAAGCGTGGCAAAATATTATCTTCTGCGCAGCAGCAGCCGGAGAAGGCACGCTTAGATGAGGTTGAAACGCATGCCAGCATGAGGCTCCACTGTTGTCGCAATCTCACACACTCAAATGGTGACCAGATCGGCGCAGTAGGCTCCATGCGCACACTGACAAGTCTGCCGCATGGCACGATGTACATGCCAAGTGTGTTGACCACTGTCTCCATGCGTCTGCAGCTGGACGCGCAGGAGGCGACGATTTCGGCGCTGCGGCGCGAAGTGCACGCGCTTCGCTCCGAGAACATGTACGGCCCCGCTCCTCACATACCGCCATATCTGTGGTCCAGCACCCGTCTGCCTGCCTTGCAGTCAGAGGAGTCGTCGGTACTGTTGACAACAGCACGAAAGAGCAGCAATTCTCCGGCTGCCTCAAGTCCCTAAATAACACGAGACCCAATCCGAGAGGACCCCGAAAACATTAGGTGACCTGCGAGATGTCACTCTGGCTGAGCGGCGGCGTCGCCGTGGGAGTTCAAGTAGGGTTCATCACATCTGAAACATGTGTCTGCGCGCTCAGGTACCTGCGGGATGTCACTCTGGCGGGAGCGGCGGCGGCGGGCCTCACGCTGCCTGCCTCGCCTGATGCCCCAGGCGGCCCGCAGGCACTTGCGGCGCCGCCGGGCAGTACGCCGCCGCCGCCGCTGGCACAACAGGCTGCAGATGCTGCTGCGGCCCCGAAGGTGGGGCGCACCAGTCCTTGTGCATTGCTGCATGCCTTTCTCTCTGCAAGCCCACCACTTGTCAGCGTGCAGCTGCTACCAGCCCCACAGGCCAACAACGCATTCAGCAACATCCTGCGCTCGCCTGCGCACATTAAAACAAAGAAACTGAAACGGATCAACTGAACTTGGCTGCAGGGACCGGGTGCTGGGCTGCAGAACCCTGCGGTGGCCGCCGCGGCTGCGGCCGCCATTGCGAGGCCGCGCACCGCCAGCCCGGGACCGCTGCACAACTCGCCGCTGGCCAAGGTGCATGCGCCCGGCGGAGCGCCGCTGCCGGGCCATGCACGCCAGGTGAGAACACTATTCTGCCAAGGCGGAATGAAATGCTGTGAAACAGGCTCGCAGCACTTCCAACGCTGCACAACTCGCCGCTGGCTGGGGTGCACGCGCCAGGCGGTCACTTGGACACCGCAAACCTCACAAATCATCAAGGGTTGTGGACATGTCCATACGAGCACACGTGTATGGCTGAAGCATCGACATCTGTCATCTCAATGAAAAGACTGACATGTCATATCCGTTACACAAAACAAGTCCAGTCTCTTCGGCGCAGGCAAGCGGCATGGTTGCCTTGGCTCACGACGATCACTTCCCGGAGCTGCCAGGTGCGCATTCGGTCATCCACGACATCGTGCACTGCGTATAACGCTGGCGAGACATCCTGCCGCGCTGTCATCTACCTCCAGTGAGTCCCCGCCCAAAGCCCACCACTTTTTCCACTGCTCCAAACTCATTCCGACTTCGATCTCTTCCATAGCTGTCAATCATCGCTCGTCCGAGCCTGTCTGTCAAACATGTGTGCTGACGAGCATCTTGACAAATGGCCATGAGCAGAGCGTCCATGCGTCTGCCAGGTACAATCTGATCGCCAGCAAGCTGCCGCTGAACTGGCCGACGGGCCTGCTCAATCTCATCGGTGGCATCCAGATCTTCTTCACCAGCGGCGAAGGCATTTTCTCCCTCGACTGCCTGCTGCAGGTGCGCTCCCTACATTCCTTGTAATCAGAACCTCGAGCGCAGGGCTGTTTCAGCTGCACCCGCGCCCCTGTCTGCACCTGCTGCCTTACCTTCAGTGTAACTGTGCCTACCAGGGCAACGCCGGCACTGTGCCGCTGGCGATCCAGCGCCAAATCTTCAATGTGGCGGTGCCCGTGGTGCTGCTGGCGCTGTGCGCCCTGTTCTGGGCGCTCTGGTGAGTGGCAGCGGTTCTGCCGCAGGCTCTCATGGCTCCCTTGCATTGCCGTAGAGGCTGCACGACTCTGACGCTGTGTGCTTTGCGGCTGCCATGCCAGCTTGGTTCAGACTTGTGCAGAATGAATAAAACACCATGAGTTCTCGTGAGCTCCGTGTGACGTTTTGAGTCTGGGAGGCGTTCTCATTCCTTTCAAGTGCAATGCCTGGAACAGGTGGTATGGCATCCAGCCCTACCACAAACGGCGGCGCATGACCAGCACAGAAGAGCGGGTGCTGGCGCATGCGGTCGCGGCCGGCATCGAGTTGCCTGCCATTAAGGTGCGCCGCAGTAGAACCCAAATGTTCAAGACTTCAAGCCGTATGCGGATGGGGAAGTTGGTGCTGGCGCATGCAGTCGCCGCCGGCATCGAGCCGCCCGCCAACCAGGTGCGCCGGAACAAGCCCTACATGTTATGTTTCAAGCAGTGTGTGACTCGGGGAGTTGGTGCTCGCGCACGCGGTTGCCGCCGGCACCGCCCTCCCCGCTATCAGAGTGCGCCGACAACAGCCTTGCCAAGACGCAGCTTGTCAATGACCTGAAACTGGTGTTGCAATTCAGGAGGACGATAAATCTTTGGGCAGGCGGTGCCGAGAGCCAAAGGCGCTGAGCGCCATGTCCCCAGAGAACACGCTGAATCAAAGCCAAAACTGTAACCTTGATTGTCGGGCCCTTTCCACCGCGGTAGGCCGACGAGGAGTTAGGCGACAGCCAGGAGTCGGAGACGCCCTCATGCATTCCGCCAGGATGATGCCTAACTGAACTCCTCGGCCCAGTCGTCCCAGTTTATCATCCATTGCAGGAGGAGGACGAACAAATCGGGCGGCATCCAGGAGCCAGAGACGCCGTCCGACACGCCGCCAGGGCTGTCTATGTACATTTCTCACCAATAATCAAATCCAAAATTTCCCCCTAGACTGCAGGAGGATGACGAGGAGTTGGGGCGGCAGCGAGGAGCTGGAGACGCCGTTCGCCATGCCGCCAGAGCCAGACAAACCCAACTCTACCCAAACTCGCATCATGTAACGCCCTGTTCATCCACGGCAGGAGGGTGACGAGGAGTCTGGCAGAGCGAGGAGATGCAGACACGCCGTCCGAAACGCCGCCGGAGCTGTCTTTCCTGGCGCTTTCACCGTTTATGAGTCTGGGAATACTCCAATCTGCAGGCGGACGCCGAGGAATCGGGTGGCAGCGAGGAGCTGACGACACCGATCGGCACGCCGCCGGGGGCTGTCTTTTAACATGTAGCCAATCACGAAGCCCAGGGGTTGATTCAAACCGCAGGAAGATGACGAGGAGTTGGGCGGCAGCGAGGAGATAGAGACGCCGTCCGATACGCCGGCGGAGCTGTCGCCGCACTCCTCGGGCGTCACCAGCGGCCTTTCACCGCAGTCTTCGGGCACCAAGTCCGCAGTCGACGCCCTTAGCAGCCGCCGCACGGTGCGCTAACGAAAACCATGTGTGAGGCATATAAAATGCAATGAAAGTGTAAACTGTACAAGGAGCTGCGTATGCGACACTACAGCTTCAGCTGGACCCTGCAATGTTCAGGGCTGTTGGGGCAGCCCACAACAGCCTGGCGCTGCATACTTCTCATGCATGTTTCCAGTATACCTGCTTCGCCTCTCCAGCTTTGCCTGCTTGATGGTACTTTAGGTCGATGTTGCTCGAATGACTAGGCGCTGCAGACAAGGCTATGCCTTGGTCGTCAAGTGTGAAGTGAGTACACCACACTCTCCCTTAGCTCAATCCCGATTGTCATCGATATCGTCATTGATAGTGTGCGCAAGTGTATCATTATCAACTGCAGGTCAGCAAGAAGAGCTTCACGCTGGACCAGCTCTTCCTAGCCATCGAGCGGGAAAAAGCAAAGTCGCTAGACGAGACCCGCTCGCCGCTGGAGCGGACACAGTCCATGCGGGTGTGCGCCTGTTGCGTTGCGGGAAATGGAATACAATGCGGCGCAGATCTCGTGCTGCTTGCACGCTCATGCACAGGCATCCACACAGCTGCTTTGGCGACGGATATGGCGGTTCCGGCCTGGAGTCTCATCCTGCGCCGTCGCCGCATCTGGGCGTCACACTTTTCAGCTAATGTAAAGGTTTCCAAGCTCATCTTGAACGTCGATCAGAACCATAAAAGAAGGTGTCGCCGACATGTTCACCTGCTCGTGCCAATGCGCCGCAGAAAGCGCTGTCGGTGGAGCTGGCCATCGAGCTGGAGAGGGAAACATTCGGGCAGTATGTCAGCCGCATCAGCGTCGTCTCCGTACTGGTCGTCTGCTTCTTCGTGTGAGTGCATAGCTCACTCCTCCTCGGAAGCATACGAGAAGTTTGCTGTGCGTCAGCGCCGCCTCTGTGCAGATCTGCCTCTCCGTGTGAGCACCAGGTCGAACGTGCTTGGAGCCTGCACCGCAAATGTCGCAGCCGCCAGTTCAGACTCAATCTTCAGCGCCAGAACCTCCTTATTTTGTGTGCTGTCTGGATAGGTACCCGACGGTGTGCCAGGCGGTGCTCAACACATTCGCCTGCTACCACGTGGACACCGGCAGCGGCCTGTACGCGGACAACCAGCAGGTGAGGGGCTGCAGCTCTTTGACGGAGCTCTGAGGCTTATGGATTTCAAGTCTGGCGACTGTCCGATGCCGCCGCTGCCGGCATGCTGAGCAGGGCCCGGCCTTGAGCGCACCCAACATTGCTGCCGACGCCTCAGTGCGGCTGCCAGTGCGCACGCGGCATGGTCTCATGGCCAACTGCTCCTGCCGCGGCACTCCAATGTAGGTTCCAGGACGCCGCTTCATCCTGCCGTTCCATGTGCCAACGGCAAGCCTGCACTAAAGCTCGCACCTGCAGGCGCGCTGGAGCGCCGGCTACCGGCAGCAGGACGTGAGCCAGCGCTGCTACGAGGGCTTCCACCCGACGGCTGCCTACGCGACAGGCCACAAACTGTTCTCCCAACCTTGAACCCGATCGGTCTGTGAACCTGCTTTTGCAGGCGCGCTGGGGCGCGGGCTACTGGCAGCAGGACATGAGCCAGCGCTGCTATGAGGGCTTCCACCTGACAGCCGTCTACGCGATCGGCATCCCAGGCGCTATCCTGCTTTGCCTGGGCATCCCCGCCGCGACGCTTGCGGTGCTGTTCCGCATACGCGACCGGCTGCAGGAGCCGCGCACGGCGGCGACCTACGGCTTCCTGTACCACCAGTTCAAGTGCGGAACCCTTGCTGTTTGCACTTCTGACTTGTAGGCAACACCTGAGCCAACTGGGGTCCGCACATGCATGCGCATTCCCAAAGTTGTCAAGTGTCTGGAGTGTGCATGGTCTGCAGCAGGTCAGTCCTGCAGCTGCTTGGCAAGGCGTCTGCGTGCTGTGCAGCATGTGAGGGCCCAGTACCACCAAACCTGATGGAAATTGCAGGGCAGGGCCTGCTGCCGCCGCTGTCATGCAGTTAGGGTTTAGCGGCAGTGGCCGCCTCCACGGCAGACATCCCCAGACTAAACCCTGCCGCTGCGCCGCTGCAGGGAGGGCTTTTTCTGGTGGTCCTTCGTGGACCAGCTGCGGCTGCTGCTGCTGGTTATTATCGTCGTCTTCGGCAGGTGACGGTTATTGCGATGTGCCGCACACGCCAGGAAACAACACTGTCAGTTCATCTTTCGGCATGTCCCCCCCGCCTTGCTGCTAGTTACACCGCATGCAGCAGCTGCCCTGCTGCTGCGCACTCAATGATGCGCCAGCAGGCTTGGTACCAAAACCCTGTAACCACCCTAAAGGCTTGGCACAACTGAAGCCTTCGTCACCTTGATACCCTGCAGGGGTCTGCCGCCGTTCGTGCAGCTGCACCTGTTCATCTTCGTCCTGCTCATCTCAGCGGCGGTGTCGGTCATGCTGCAGCCGCACGCCTATGCCGGGCAAATGGACCTGCTGTCCATGAGCTCCATCGCCTTCCTCATGTTCATGTCGCTCTACTTCGTCGCCTACGCCAAGCAGCCCTCCTGTGCGCGCCCTTTCATAGGCCCCTGCGCCTCTCATAAGGGCGACACTGGTATTACCACAATATATACCACAATATATATGGTATATATTGGTATATATGGTACCAATATATATGGTGGTATATTACAATGGTGGTAATATGGTGGTATTTTTGTGGTCTGTGCCGCCTGCCGCCTGTGCACGCATGCCGAGGGGCGCGGTGGATCCGCTTCATGCGTATGATGCTTCACAAACTCGATTGGCTCTTGACACGTGGCTCTGACATGTGCAACCATTTGTTCGTGTGCAGCGTCGCGGACGGACACCGTCGGCGCCATTTGTCCAAGCACCCGTTCTGATAAGCGCTTTAGCTTCGTGTTCTTGTGTTGCGCAGCGCCGCTGACAGACACAGTGGGTGCCATCTGCCTGGTGTTCGACATCCTCATCATCGTCTTTATGCTGCTCATCACCATCACAAAGACACGGAAGCACTTTGTCGGGTGCGCGGCGTGATCCCACTTGGTGATCTTGTGCTTGAGGGTGGAATGCGCCTGACCAGAGTTGGCACTTCCAACCGCCCAGCACCTGCGAAACAGCGGCGTGTGGCATGCTATACGTGTAGGTACACGTTTCTGGAACACACGGAATGCTAAGATGCGCTCGCCGCTGTCCTGTCACATTTCCTTCGCCTGTAATCGCATCACAATACAACCAATAAGACGTGGCCCCAGCCGTTTTTTCTGCCTGTCGCTGTGCGCAGCTACTGGCGGACAGGCATGCGGTACCTGGGCAAGGCGCGGGCGGGCTCGGTGGCGGTGGTGCGCCGTGCGCAGCAGCGGCGGCTGCTGTGGCAGGCCAATGCGGTCCGGCGGCGGCAGGCGGCCGCGCACAACGAGCTGCCTGTCAGCAGCGGCAAGCTGCCGGAGCCGTTCGAGAAGGGGGCGTAGATGCGCGTCTTCTGCCAGCGGTGCAGCTTGGTAAAGACCTTGCATGCACCTGCGGAGCATGCGCCTACAGGGCAGACGCGGCGGCGCACGATCACAGTTGAATCCCGACATTCCATCACAGCATTTGCAGTCCAGCGCGGTAGCCAGCACTCAGGTCGAATTGATATCAAGAGCAGTGCTCGCCCTTTTTTTCCCAGCTGGGGCCTGCACTAGTGTTAGTGTTGCCGTCTGTGTACGGTGGCTGCTATAGCAGCCACCGTACACAGAGCTATCATAGCTATCAACCTTTCCACGGTT
>JAABUM010001434.1_pt1 | contig 35882 bp, 42 predicted proteins | sample 5559161 | NCBI WGS metagenome assembly JAABUM01 (sample SAMN10711868, study PRJNA513369) | rock metagenome | isolation source: Antarctica rocks | place: Antarctica: Victoria Land, Siegfried Peak nord
GGCGACGTAGGCGGCGCTGCTCGCGGTGACCTTGTAGCCCGGGGCGACCTCGAGCGGGAAGTGCTGGGCGGCGACGGCCAGGAGGAGGAACACCGCCGTCGTCCCCGTCGCCGGGGGCGGCCACGCGTCCCAGCGGGCCAGCCACCAGGCGAGCAGCCCGGCGGCGACGAGCATCAGGGAGCCGAGGTAGCGGCGCGCGACGCGGGACATCGCCATGGCAGCCCTCCCCGCGCACCCAGGCCGGGCCTAGGGGACCGCGAGCGTGAAACGCAGGATCATGGGCGCGCCGCTGACCCCCGCGGCTGCGGCGTAGACGGTGCCCGTACCCAGCGGCCCCGTGCTGGCGGCGGCGCGGACGGGGAAGCCCTGGCCGAGGGGATCGTCCGGGACCGCCACCGTCACGGTGACCCGGGTCGCGCGCCCGCCGGCCGTCGCCTCGGCGGTGGCACCGGTGGCGAGGAGGCTCGCCGCCTGGGCCGCCGGGAGGTGCGCCGCCCCCTGCGCGCCGACGAGGATGAAGACGGGGACGACGGTACCGCCGGGGGTCGTGATCAGGAGCAGGGGGTCGGTGTCGCACCACTCTGCGGCGGCGCGGGCCGGGGCCGCAGGCCCGAGGAGCGCCCCGAGCAGGACCGCGATCAGCAGCACACGCACCATGATACACCCCTCACTGTCGGCGGAATACGCGACCCTGGCGGTGCTCGAAAACGACGCCCTCGCCCTATCCCGTTGCCTGGGAGCGACGGCTCGCGACATGCATACCGGTACATCTGTCCTGGTACGCGCCACCAGGAGTATAGTGGCGGTCCGCCCGGTCGTCTCTAGGAGAAAAGTCCGGGGTGCGCGGACAATGCCACCCCGGTCGGCGGGTTCGGGGCGTGAGCACCCCCGCGCGATACGCGCGCGGTGACCGTCGCGCGCGGGGGCTGACCAGCGTCCCCGCAACGGCTTCCGCAAGGCGTGCGAGAGGAGCCGCGGCGATCGCCCCCGGGCGCGACCTGACCGCGCCGAAGCGGTGCGGCAACACCGCCGCCGTCAGCACCGTCCCGGTCGGGGGGTGTCCGGGCCTCCGCGACCGGAGCGACGGGACTGCGCGGGCGGTCAGCGGTCGTGAAAGGGGCGCATCCGCGCTGCGCCTCCGACTCATGCGCTATCGTTGCCGAGCAGCGCACGGCCCTTCCCGGCGCGCTTGGCCCGGTACAGCGCCCTATCCGCCGCGCGCAGCAGCTCGCTCGCGGACGTCTCGCGCGTATTCTGGGCCCCCCCGACGCTGAGGGTGACGCGCACGTCGTGCCCGTCCACGGCGAACGCGGTGGCGCAGGCGGCGAGGAGCGCCGCGGCGGTCGTCCGCGCCCCCGCGAGGTCGGTGGCGGGCAGGAGGACGGCCAGCTCATCGCCGCCCAGCCGGGCGACCGTCGCGGCCGGGCCCGCCGCGCGGACCAGGCGGGCACCGACCGCCACGAGGAGCGCGTCGCCCGCCGCGTGGCCGTGGCGATCGTTGATGGCCTTGAAATCGTCGAGGTCGACGAGGAGGACGGCCACCCGTTCGCGATCGCGCGCGAGGCTGCGGTCGAGGCGGCGCTCGAACAGCGCCCGGTTGGGCAGACCGGTGAGCGGATCGTGGAAGGCCAGGTGCCGCAGGCGACCCTCGACCGCGACACGCGCGGCCACCTCCGCGCGCAGCGCCGCCTGCACGTCGCGCAGGTGTCCGATCACCCCGGCCGCGAGGAGCAGCACGAACGTCCCCGGCCCGCCCCCACCCTCGAAGAGCACGAACGCGCCCCGCTGGGGCGTGTAGACGGTCAGGAGGACCGTGACAAAAGGGATGGCGAGGAGCGCGGTCGCGAGGCCGGCGTTCCGCCCGTGGCGCGCGGCGACGAGGATCACCGGCAGGGACACCAGGGCGACCACGCCGGTGTCCAATACGCGGTAGAGCGGGACGAAGGCGAGGGCATAGACCACGATCAGCAGCGTCGCCAGGCCAACCGACCGGCGACGCGCCTCGCCCGCGCGGATCGCGCGCCATTCGGCCTGCCAGCGTCTCGGCGCGATCCCGCGCCCCATCGGTCCCCCTTCCCTCGCGCAAGCCCCGCGCGACCCCGATCGTTTGTACGTTGCCGGGGCGGTGGCCGGATGCCCGGTCGTGGGCAATCCTCGCCACTCGCTCGAGCAGATCGGGCGGCCGGGCGCGCGATGGTTTCGTCAGCGAGGTTCGGGACGGTCGCCGAAGCGCTACGGCGCGGCAGCAATCCCGCCGAATAGCGTCCTCCGTCTCCCTGACAAAACGGCCCCGATGCGGTACCCTCTCCCGGACTTGGCGGGCCACCGGCGAGGCGAAGGTGCGGTGGCCCGCATGCGGGGGCGTACTCGCCGCCGTCCCATTCCCGGCTGCATGGGCGACACCGGTGGCGTTCGCCGGGATCGCCGCCCTGCGGTCGGGGGCCGAGCCGGCGTACTCGTCCCGCAGGGATGGGATAGGGCATAGCGTGTCAGGCTGGGACGAGGCAACCGACGAACTGCTGTTGCTCGGGCTCGCGCGGGCTGACGAGCGGGCGTTGGGAACCCTCTACGATCGGTACGGTTCCCGTGCTCGTGGCCTCGCCTACCGCGTACTCGGCGAGCGGGGGGCGGCCGAGGAGGTCGTGCAGGAGGCCTTCCTGGGCATCTGGCGCCGGGCCGAGAGCTTCACCCCCGGTCGCGGCAGCGCCGAGCGCTGGATCCTGGCGATCGTCCACCACCGTGCCATCGACCGCCTGCGCGCCGGTGCCGGGCGCGCAGGCGCCGAGATCCCGCTCGACCTCTGCGATCGCGTGCTCGCGGTCGATGATCCGTGGCCGGAGGTCGAGCAGCTCCTGCGACGCGACGCGCTGCGGCACTGGCTGGCCACCCTGCCCGACGACCAGCGGCGGATCCTCGAATTGGCCTACTTCGCGGGCTACTCGCAGCGCGAGATCGTCGCGCTGACCGGGGTGCCGCTCGGCACGGTGAAGGCGCGCACGCGGCTCGCCTTCAAGAAGCTGCGGGCACTCCCCGATATGCTCCTGGCGCAAGAGCGGTACGGCGACGCCGCACCCCCGCCCGAGGCGAGCGCGTCGGCGGCGGAGCGGCCGCGATGACGGGTAGGGCGGGACACTGCCGGTATGAGGAAGACGGGTTCGCCGCCGCCTACGCGCTCGGCCTGCTGGAGGGCGCGGAGTTGGCGGAGTACGCGGCCCACCTGGTCATGTGCCCGATCTGCCCGACCGAGGTCGCGGCCTATCTCGCCGCGTCGTCCGATCTCGCGCTCGCAGACGACGACACCCCGGACCTAGCGCCGACGCCCGACGCGCGCGCCCGCCTCCTCGCCGCCGCCGTGGCGGAGCGCGAGGCGCGTGCGACGACGAATACCGTGCCGCTCTCGGCGGTGGTGCCTCGCCGGCGGCGTATCCCGCGGCTCGTGCCCCTCGCGCTCGCGGCGGCCCTCGTGCTGTTCATCGGTGCCGGATTGCTCCTGCGCCTCCTTGTCCCGGGCGCGGGCGCACCGTCCCCGGAGCCGGCACCCGTCGTCTTCTCCTTCGGGACGTCCGGCGGGGCCATGGGCCAGGCGACCTATCGCGCCGACCAGCGACTCCTGCGCCTGTCGTTCCAGGGCCTGCCGCCCCTCAACCCCGAACAGGTCTATCAGCTCTGGCTGCTGGGCGCGGAAGGGCCAGAGAGCAGCCAGGTCTTCCGTCTGACGGACGGCGCGGGCACGACGAGCGTAACGGTCGACCTCGCGCCCTACCGCGCGCTCTACGTCACCATCGAGCCGGCACCCGACGGGAGCCGCGCGCCCACCTCTACGGCGATCGTCGCCGCGGGACTCCCGGGGTCGGCCGGGTCGGCCGGCGGGGCCGTCCCCCCGCTCCCCTGCGCCACGGCGGTGCCTGCGTGCGACGCCCCCCAACCGGTCGCCGGCATCGCCACGCGCACGGCCAGCGCCACGCCGCCGGGGACGACACCCCCGATACGCACGCCGATCGATCGGGTGCCGCCGACGCGGACGGCTACGCCCGTCGATCCGGCGCCGACGACGAGCCCCTCGGTGGCGCCCCAGGCGTCACCGCCACCGAACCCGCGAGGGACACCGGCGCCGACGACGAGCCCCTCGGTGGCGCCCCAGGCGTCACCGCCACCGAACCCGCGAGGGACACCGGCGCCGTCGCCGGTCCCGTCGCCGACGGCAGCCCCACCCGTGGCACCGGCGGCCACGTCAACCCTGACACCAGCGCCGACGGCGGCCGTCCCGGTGCCGCCGACGCCGACACCGTCCCCGCCCGGCACACCAGGAACGCTCGCCCCGGTGCCATCGCCGACGGAATCACAGCCCACGCCGTCGCCGCCCGCGCCGCCGCCCGTGCCGTCGGCGTCGGCCCCCCCTGCCGCGCCACCGCCGACGGCATCGCCGCCCGCGCCGAGCCCGCCAGCGGTGCCGACAACCCAACCCGCGCCCCCGCCGACACCGACACTTCTGCCCCGTCCCGCGCCGTCAAGCCCGCCCGAGCCGCCGCCGGGGCGCTCGGGAACGCCCGTGCGCCCCTAACACCGCGCCGGAGGCGCGCCCCTCGGGGACCGCCCCCGGCCCCGGAGCGGCGGCGCTAGCCCGGATGCCCCTCCCCGCTCTCCGGGATCCGCGCCTGTTTCCACCCCGCCGGGGTCGCGCGGGGGGCTCGCCCGATGGTGGGCTCGCGATGATCCCCGGGTCCTCGCCCGGCGCGATCGCGCCCGCTCCTGCTCCTGCGCCCCGTCGCCGCCGGACTGGTGGCCGACTCCGGGGCATTTGTTTCGTGGGACGCCGGCCCAGCGCCGGCGAATCGATGGGACTCGGAGCGCGGCCCTCGATTGCCCTTACGCCCGGTTCGTGGGCGGCGTGTGGAGAGGGTGCGGGGAACTCCCCCTGCAAGTGGCGTGTTCGCCGGCGACCGGTCGGAGCGCCGGGACTGGTCGCCCGCCGCGGGGAGGCCGGGAGGCGTGCCCACGATCCCGGGAATCGCGCGCTGCGACGTCGGGCTCTTCGGGCGGTCGAGGTACCGGTACGAGCGCGCGGCCTGGGCATGGTGCGTGCGTTGCCTGCGACACACCGGGACCGGGCCTTGTTCGCACGACTATGGCCGGTGCGGCGAGGGCGCGTCGCGGCGATACGGGCCGAACGAGGCAGCGGCGCTGCACGGTACGCTGTGGCGAGCACCTCGCGGGATACTGTCAATTAAAGTCGAGCTGGTAGGGCTGCTGGGGAACGAGGGGGTGCTCAAGGACGGTGGCGTCGTTGGTCAGGCCAGCGCCGGGGTGACCGGTAACCGCCCGCCAGGTGGCGAAGCGTTCCGTTCTGGTCGCGCGATAGGCGGCGGCGGTGAGGCGGTGGCGGCGCGGGCGGCAGTGCGCGACGATGGGGCCATAGGCGGCCAGGAAGCGTTGGGCATGGCCCGGCGATTTGAAGCGCCGCATGCGCCGCTCCCGCTCGCGCGTGTGCTGACGGGATTTTTCCGCCCGGTTGTTGAGGCACTTGTGCTGGCGATGCTCGACGCTCAGGAGGACGTCCCGCTTGGCTGCCCCGTAGCTCGCGAGTTTGTCGATGATCAGCACGCGCGGCACGTACGCGAGGCATTTGAGCAACCTCCGCAGGAATCGCACCGCCGCGCGCTTGTCGCTGTAGATTACGGCTCAACTTTGGGTCTGCGGCGGAGTTGATACTGCTGGCGAAGTCGGACGGTTTAGGCGGCGGCCATCAACCGGGCGAAGGCGGATACACGGGTCCGGGCGCGTGGGCGATCCAGCAGCCACTCGCCAATACGAATCATGTTCAACGAGGCCGCAATCAGGAAATGCTGGTGCCGGGTCTTAGCTATGCCGAGATAGCGCGCCTGGCGCAGGCCGCAGCGGCGCACGCCGCGCGAGAGGGTGCCCTCGATCCCGGCGCGGTGGGCATATCCTGCGGCATAGGCCGGGGTCCGCGCGCGGGCGCGGGCCTCCTGCAACGCGTGGTAGGCGGCGTCGGCGCGCACCGTGAGCGTCCGGCGCGGGGAGCGCTTCCGCGAGCGGGTGCACTGTTCCCGGCAGGAGCAGGGGCCGCAGTCGCGACTGGAGAACTTAATCTTGATGACCGCGTTGGTGCCTCTGTCCACCGCCGGGGTCCAGCGCAGACTGGTGTGGCCCGCCGGGCAGACCGCCTCCCGCTTATCCCAGTCGATGCGGAAGTCTGCTGCCGCGAGGCCGGTCCGCTCGCGGGCTTGCCAGTGGTCGTCCAACCGTGTGGGGCCGAGCAGATCGACGTCGTACTCCCGGCGGCTCGCCACGAGCAGGTCGGCGTCGAGGAAGCCGGTGTCGACAACATGCGTGTGCGGCAGCAGGTCCCGCTCCTTAAGCGCCGCGTGGACGCGTGGCGTCGCCTCCCCGTCGACCGTCGAGGCCGGCGTCGTCTCGACGTGGGTGATCAGCGGGGGCAGGCCGTCGTCGCAGGTCTCGGTGAGATGCACCTTGTACCCGATCCAGGTGGCCTCCCGCTTCCGCGCGAAGTGCATGTCCCGATCGTGCGGCGAACTGATGAAGGTCGCGGGCGGGGGCAACTCGCCCTCCCCCGTCCGCCAGCGCAGGGTTCCGTCCGCGATCGCATACTGCTGCACCCAGATCTGGCGCAACGCCTCGACCGCGGGTACTTCGCGCAGCCAACCCCGGGGCCTCCGGGGCGTACACCAGTCGCAAGAGTTGGTGCCCGTCCGCGCCGATCTGCTCGGCAAGTGCCTGCCGCGCGGCCTGCCCGGCGGGGAGGCGGTAATTATCTAAACGACGGATATAGCGCTCAGACCAGTCGGCTCGGCTGTGCGCGGCGAGCCAGTCCGGGGCGGCGACGGCGAGGGTGTCGAGCGCATGGCGGAGGGTCTCGCCGACGAGTTCGACCCGGTTGAGCACCCGCACCGCCGCCAGCACCTGCGTCGAGTCAGTGCGCTGCCGCCCCCGCGCCTTGACCAGCTGCCGCTCGCGGCACCACCCCAGGAGGGTGTCGAAGAGGAGCCGCTCCGCGTCGCCCTCGACCAGCCGCGCGCGGAACTCGACGAGCACCGAGGCATCGAAGCCCGCGTCGTCCAGGTCACGCCGCAGGAGGTACTTCCAGTCGATGCGGCCGCGCACGGCGTCGGCCGCCTGCCGATCCGACAGCCCCTCCCCAAATTGGAGGAGCGTCACCAGCGCCAGTCGCCAAGGTGCGAGCGCCGGTTGCCCATGCGTCGGGGAGAGGGCCGCGAAGGCCTCATCGGTGAACAACGTGCCGAGTTCGTCTGCCAGACGGAGGTAGATCTGCCCTTTGGGGAAGGCGGCACGGGAAACGCGGGCGGTATCGTCAGGAAATGGCGGGATGGGCTGCGGGCGGAGCATAGTGGCCTCCTCGGGCAACAATCGGTGCGCCACATGGGAACTGGCAGCCTGCCAACGTCGCCGCGACTTCGCCAGCAGTATCGACTTTACGGGAGAGCCGATCTAGTTGACTTTCAACACACTTGGGGACGAGCCGGTGGAAGCCGGTCGACGCAGATGCGAGCGCGAGACTGATTTTCCGCGCCGTGGCAGGGAAAGTGGAACACGGCGGAAGGCAAAGGAGTAGCATAGGGCTGTTTTGTAAACAGCAGGTTAAGGGCTCGAGTCCCCTGGTCGACTCCCCGGAAAACCGCAGTGGAATGCGGAAAATGGGCAATACTGCACACGCAATGCAGCCCCATCGTTGGATCGGTCATGTAGACAAACGTGATACTGGACTCGCTGCACGGACCATTCGGCCCGCCCGGACCGCGTCTGGAAACGCGCCCGCGTCCGTTACAAGCTGCACGCGCCGACTGGGAGATGCTCGCTGAGCCGAAGCAAGGGCACCCCGGTGCCGATGGGCCCGGCGACAGGGGCGACAGCGATACCGCCGCGTCGCGTCTACGCGACCAATTTTCTTGACTTCAGCTTCAGCACGGCGCGGGCGCGACGATGTGTTCCCCCATAGCAGACGGCTCCGGTCCTCCAGCGGCGGAAGGTAGTGCATTTGTGTTTCGCGGCCTCCGTGAAAGTCACGTTGTCATGCCAGCCGGGGCGACGAAGTACCGCCGGAGGGCATCGATCGCCAGCCGGGTGCCATGGAGGAACATCCCGGTCGTGTCGCCCGCGATGTGCGGCGTCAGGAAGACGTTCTCCAGCGTGCGCAGGGGATCGTCGAGGGGGAGCGGCTCCTCATCGAAGACGTCGAGGTAGGCCCGGAAACGCCCGGTCCGCAGTTCCGCCAGGAAAGCCTCGCGATCGAGGAGCGCCGCGCGACCCGCGTTGACGAGGATCGTCCCGTCGCGGAGCCGCGCGAGTTCCGCCGCGCCGATGCGCCCGCGCGTCTCCGCCGTGACCGGCAGGTGCAGCGAGATGATATCCGACGTGCTGAGCAACTCGTCGAGCGGGACGAGGCGCACCCCTGCCGTCGCAGCGATCGTCGGATCGAGGTAGGGGTCGTAGCCGAGCAACGTCGGTCCGAAGGGGGTCAACCGCTCCGCGACTACCCGCCCGACCCGCCCCACACCGACCAGCCCCACCACGCTCTCGCTGAGCAGTCTGGTCTCCCGCCGCCCCGGCTCGGCCCAGAGATCGCCGCCCTTCAGGCGGCGATCAAACTCGTCCATACGCCGGGTTCCCAGGATCATCGCGCCGACGACCCATTCAACCACCGCCGCGGTCGTCGCATCGGAGACGTCCAGCACCTCGACCCCCGCCGCGCGCCACAGCGCAGCAGCCTGGGTGTGGCCGCTGTGCCACCAGTGGGCGATCGCCGCCACCCGCACCGTGCCCGCCGTGCGCAACACCCCCGTGGTGAGCTCCGCCGCGCCGAGGCCGTTCAGCGAGAGCAGCCCGTCGACGCCCGCCAGGTCGCGCGCCAGTTCCTCCGGCGTCGGTGCCACGGTGCGGGGTCCGGCATCGACCACGTCGGCGAAGACCCGCAAGCGCGCCGTATTCGTCGCATCCATGTGCAGGGGGTACCACTCGCCGACGCGGTGGATATAGATCCGGGGCCGACCCATCACGCCCTCCTTGCCGCCTTCCATCTTCACCGGTAACCCGCTAACTTGAGGAGCCCGAGTGCTTCGCAGAGCGGGCGTTCCCCCTCGGCCGCAACCAGTTCCACGCAGGCGCGACCCGCGAATCTCGCCCCCTGGAGGGCCTCCCGGAGCGGGGCCCGCAGCATCGCCCCGATGGGCGTGGTGAACCCGCCTTTGATGTGCACCTGCGCCGTGAGGGGCGCGCAGTGCCGGGCCTGTTCGAGCGGGCTCTCGCCCACGTTGAGGCAGTTGCCGGGATCGAAGTATATGCGCACGGCGGGGTGATCGATTGCCCGCACCAGATCGGCGCGCAGATACGGCTTGTAGGGCCGGACGTGCTCAAGCGCCAGCGTGACGTTCGCCGCCGCCGCGTCCGCCACGGGCAGCAGACATCGCCGATAGCACGCGGCATCGTCACCCTTGAAGATGTATAGTTCGCGGCGGTGCCCGTTCTACTCCGTACTGCGTCCTTATCTGGCAGCCAGCCAGTCGAGCGCGAATGCCGCCGTCCAGGACTGCTCGAGGGCACCGAGCGACTCGCCGGTGAAGGGCTCGAAATACTCGGCGAGGCCGCCGTTCAGGAGCTGGTCGAGCGACGCTCGCCGCAGCGTTTCGGCGCGCTCGATCTCGCCGGCGCGACCGAGCGACCACCAGAGGAGCCAGTTCATGACCGGCCAGGTCGGGCCGCGCCAGTAGCGGCGCCGCTCGAACGCCCGGTCGTCCGGACTGGTGCTCGGCGGCACCGGCCAGCGCAGGCGCGGATGGCCCAGCCAGGCCGGCGAGTCGAGCGTCGCCAGGAGGGCTCGCAGGCGCGCGGGCACCAGCCCCCCGGCGATCAGCGGGGCGAAGCCGGCCACGGTGCGCGTCCGCACCGCCGCTCCGGCGCGCAGGTCGTAGTCGAGGCAGAGGCCGAGGTCGTCGTCCCAGCGCTCGTCGAGTCCGCGTCGCCCACGGTCGCGCCAGGCGGCGATCCGCGCGCACTCGTCGTCGGCCCCGACCGTCGCGGCGATCGCCAGCAGCGCCTCGTTCGCCGCGACGAAGATCGCGCTGAAAAGGACATCCTTGACCAGGAAGGGATGTGTCCGGTAGATCGCCGCCTCGTCGTGGCGCTCCCGTTTCAGGAGTTCCACGAGCCAGCGGTAGCGGTCGTACTCGGCTTGCGTCGGGCGCTGCGTGGCGTCGCCCACCCGTTGGATATCGGAACGGGAGTAGGGCGGCAGCGCGCCCATCGTCAGCGTCGCCAGCGCCCCATCCCAGCGCGGGGAGTTGTCGGTGCCCTCCCAGGGGTGGTAGATGGTGACCAGCCCCGAGCCTTCCGGGTCGCGCGCCGTCGCCAGGAAACGGTGCCAGGCGAAGAGGCGCGGGTAGAGGTCGCGTAGGAAGGCCCCCGCCGCATCGGCCTCCGCCCCCCCGCGACGCACGGCCATCTCGTAGATACGCCAGGCGGCGATGGCATGGACCGGCGGCTGACAGAGGCTGCTCGCCGCGATCCCCGCCGGTGCCTCGGGCGAGAGGGCCGACCCCCACCATTCCGGGCCGGGGGAGTAGTCGACGGCGGCGGGATTGAAGACGATGTGGGGCACCTTGCCGTTGGCCCATTGCGCTGCGAAGAGCGTCTGGAGTTCCCGGGCCGCGCGGCGGGTGTCCAGGTGCGCCAGGCCGATGGCGATGAAGGCGCTGTCCCAGCTCCACTGGTGCGGATAGAGCCTGGGAGCGGCCCTGGTCCACCCGCCGAGATCATTCTCGCGCAACATCGCCACCGCACGGGCGACCAGCTCCTCGGGCGTGCGGCTGTCCGGCGAATCCGTAGGGATCATGACGCCACCGCCCGATCGTCCGTTGCTGACCAAGCGAGCGCGGCGGTCGAGGATAGATCGTGCGGGCTAATCGGCTGCCCGTCGCTGGGGCCGTCAGCGGGTCGAGCCAAGGCCGCCCGCAGGTGCCGGGCGAGGCGATCACCCGGGGCGACGACCCGGCGTTGCACGCGGTCAGCCTTCGGGGTAGCCTCCACGCGTGTCACCCTTCTCGGAGCGGGCCGTTCTTCGGTCGTCACGACGCGCCGATCTCCATCTGCGTCTCCGGGTCGAACCAGCGCAGGCGGTCGGCCTCCGGGCGTAACCAGATCGCGCCGTCGGTCGCGACCGGGAAGTCGGTGCGCGTCAGCACCTTCAGCCGCTGCTCACCGATCACGGCGGTGATCAGCAAATGCGAGCCCGCCGGCTCGACCACCTCGGCGCGGGCTGGCAGCGCGTCCGGCGTCGCCCGATCGTCTACCACGATGTTCTCCGCACGGATGCCGACCAGGATATCCTTGCCTCCCGCAATCGCCAGTGCCGCCGGGGCGCCTACGGTATGCTCGCCGATTGCCACACGCACCTCCCCGTTGTCGCGCTGTATCCGGCCGCGCAGGAAGTTCATCGGCGGGTTGCCGATGAAGGCCCCGACAAACTCGCTCGCGGGGCGGTCGTAGATGGCCATCGGGGTGTCACACTGCACGATCATCCCGTCGCGCATGACGGCGATCCGGTCGCCGAGGCTCAGCGCCTCGACCTGATCGTGCGTGACGTAGATCGTCGTCGTCTTGATCTCCTGTACCAGCTTCTTCAGCTCGCCTCGGAAGTTCAGGCGCAGTAGGGCATCGAGATTCGAGAGCGGTTCGTCCATCAGCAGGACGGCGGGTTCCATCACGATGGCGCGCGCGACCGCCACGCGCTGGCGCTGCCCGCCCGAGAGTTGCGCCGAGAAGCGCCCGAGATAGGGGGTCAGTTGCAACAACTCGGCGGCGCGCTCCACCTTGCCGCGGATCGCGGTCTTCGGCGCTTTGTGCATCCGCAGGCCGAAGGCGATGTTGTCGTACACCGTCATGTGGGGGAACACGGCGTAGCTCTGGAAGACCATCGCGATGTCCCGGCTGCGCGGCGGCAGATCGGTGACGTCCCGGTCGCCGATCAGGATACTTCCGCTCTCCGGGTACTCCAGCCCCGCGATCATCCGCAGCAGCGTCGTCTTGCCACAGCCGCTAGGGCCGAGCAACACCATGAACTCGTTGTCCGCCACAGTCAGATCGATATCGTTGACGGCGGCCTGCTTGCTCCCGGCGAAGGTCTTGCGCACCTGTTGGATGTCGATCTGGGCCATGTCGCCTCCGGCTCTGGATAGCGGGATGTGGAATGCGGGAGGCTTCGAATGCGGGCCGTGTGGCGGCGCCCGTGCCCACCATGCCGCGTTCCGCACTACCGCACGACCCGCCCCCACATGTTCATCAGGTAGCGGCGCATGAAGAAGATGAAGACGAGGGATGGGATGACCAGCGCGCAGCCACCCGCGAACTTGTAGTTGAGGGGCGAACTGCTGAGCGAACTGAGCACCTGCGCCGGCAAGGTGCGGTGCTGCACGGTCAGGATCGTCGAGGCGAAGACCTCGTTCCAGGAGCCCACGAAGACGAAGATGGCCGCCGCCGCCATCCCGGGCAAGGCGAGCGGGAGCACCACGCGCCAGAAGGCCCCGAACGGGGTGCAGCCGAGGGTCAGGGCGGCCTCCTCGAGGTCGCGCGGCACGGCGACGAAGATGCTGCTGATGACGAGGATCGTCGTAGGCAGGGAGAGCGCGGTGTGGGCCAGGATGACCGCCCAGAGGGTATCGTAGAGCCCCCAGCGGATGAAGGTCACGGCCAAGGGGATCGAGAGGATGACGATCGGGAAGGCGCGTGTGGCGAGGATGATGAGCTGGAATGCCTCCCGGCCGCGAAAGACGAAGCGCGCCAGCGCCAGCCCGGCGGGCGCGCCGATCAGCAGGGCGAGCACGAGCGTCCCCAGGCCGACGATCACGCTATTGCGCGCCGACTCGAGAACCCCGGTGGATTCGAGGAAGAAGCGCATCGTCGCGGTGGAGAGCTGCGTGGGGATGAGCGCCTTGGGGAAGGCGAAGATCTGCCGCTGCGGGCTGAAGGCGAGGATAGTGATCAGGTAGATCGGCAGCAACATGAAGAGGGTGATCAGGATCGCCAGCGCATATGCCCCCGCCCGCCCGAGGCGGTGCCGGATTCCCCTGGACCGGCGGGCGACGGGCGGGGCGCTGCTGCGTCGTGTCACGTGTGCAACGGTCATGGCAACCTCTCGGTCAATTCACTCCAGGCGGTGCGGGCGGCCTGCTTCACATGCTCATCTGTTCATCGCGCACCCTGAGGACACGGAGATAGAGCAGGGTGTTTGCGATCGAGAAGGCCAGGATCAGCAACGCATAGGCTGCGGAGACGTTGCGGTTGCTGAGGAGGACGGTCCAGTTGTAGGCCTCCGACGCCAACATCGGCAAGCTACGCCCGGCGAGCGCGATCACGACCGAGAAGACCTGGAAAGCCGCGAGCGTGCGGAGGATCAGCGCGACTTGCAGGCTCGGTCGTAGCAGCGGCAGCGTGACGTGGCGCAGGCGCTGCCAGAAGCCTGCCCCGAAGACCTCGGCGGCCTCGTTGTAGTCCTTTGGGATCACCTGGACCCCGGCGACCAGGATGACCATCACCAGCGAGGTGGCCCGCCAGGTCTCGGCCACCACCACCGCGAGGAAAAGGCTGACCGGGTGTTCGTAGCTAAGGTAGGGGAATCCGTTCTCGCTGAGCCCCACGGTGTTGAGGAGCGAGTTGAGGTAACCACGATCGGTGAAGATCGCCAGCCAGACGATCCCGGCGGCCAAATCGGAGATCGCGAGCGGGACCGCCCAGACGTAGAGGAAGAACCCCGTGCCTTTGAGGCCCGCCTGCAGCAGGAGCGCCATCGCCAGCGCGAGGACGAGCTGGAGCGGCACGACGACGACGATCAGCAGGAGCGTGTATTTGACCGCAGGCCAGAAGTAGGTATCGCCGGTCATCCGCTGGAAGTTCGCCAGGGTCGGCGCACCATCCTCGGTGAGGAAGGCGAGGACCATCGCCTGAACCATCGGCCAGGCGAAGAAGACCGCCAGGAAGAGCGCCGTCGGCACGAGTAGCAGCTGGGCGACGGGGCGGCGGCGGCGCGCGCCGCCGCGCCGCCGCACCCGCTCGATCCCCGGCGCGCGGTCGAGGCTCGTCCCTACTTGACCGTGCATACGCCCTCGCTCACCGGGTCGGGCGACCAGCAAGGGGCCTTCGCGTCGTTCAGGACGCCCTGGAGGATCTTCGCCTGCTCCTCCAGCACCCCCTGGACCGGCTCCTTGTTCACCACGATCCGTGTGAAGGTGTCGATATAAACCTTATTAAAGTCGCCGCCTTTCGCGCCGAGCCCGACCGGGAGGAGCGCGGGCAGGGCGTCTGTCGAGGCTGTCTGCGCCTTGATCGCCTCTGCCTCCAGCTTGATGCCCGGCGAGAGGTCCGTCGGGATGGCGGCGCTGGTCACCGGGAAGAAGGCCACTTCCCGCGCGGTGGTGATCTGCTGCGCCGATTGGGTGAGGTACTCGATCAGCTGTTCCGCGCCCGCGCGGTTCGGCGCACCTGTCGGGATCGCCAGCCCGGCGAGCACCGGCATGAAGGCGCGACCCTTAGGGCCGGCCGGGGCCGGGAAGGTCACGAAATCCTCCGGCTGGTTCGTGAGCGCCTGAATCCAGCCGGCGTTGTGGTCCCAGCCGATCCAGATTTCCTCGGACTGCAGCGGCTCCGACACGTTCGCGTAGCTCGCCGACTGCGGATTGGCGAAGGCCCAGAGGTCCTTGAAGTCGTTCCACATCTGCACGGCCTCGGGGGACTTGAAGGCGACCACGGAGGAATTCGTGTAGGCCGGATAGAGGTAGCCCTGGAAGAAGCGATGGATCAGGCCCTTGGGACCGCCGGGGAAGCCGAGGCGCCGCTGCCCGGTCGCCTTTTGGATGTTCGCGGCCCACTCCCTTAACTGCGCGTAGGTGAGCGCCTCCGTCTTGGCCCCCTGGGGGAGGTGCTGCAGCGCCTTCTTATTCGCGCCCATGAAGTAGGTCGCCTGCATCCAGGGGATATAGAAAGTCTTGTCGGTCGTGCCGAGCCGGGCCAGATCCGTGAAGCCCTTCGGGAAGCCGCGGTCGCCCAGCTTGCTCAGCAGCGGCGTCAGGTCTTCCAGCAACTTATCCTTGCCGAACGGGACCATGTCGCCGTGCAGTCCGCCGATCAGGCTGACGGTCCGCTTGCCCGCCTGCCCCTCCGCCCGGATGCGGTCGTTGAACGGGCCGTAATCTTCGGGGAGGAAGTCGACCTTGCCTTTGAAGCCCTGGAGGATCGTCTTTCGCATCTTCTCGGCCTGATCGACCGGCGTCAGTTGCGTCGAGGAGAAGACGATGGAACCGGCGTCCGCCGTCGCACCGCTCGATGCCGGTGCAGTCGAGGCGGCCGCACTCGACGCCGCTGATGGGTTGGTTGACGCGGCCACGCCCGCCCCTGACGCCGGCGCGTTCGTCGTCGCGGTACTCGTGGACCCGCAGGCGCTCGCGAAGGCAGCCAGCGCCGTCGCGCCCACCGCGCCCAACCCCATCCGCAGCAATACTCGCCGCGTCAGGCGACCTTGTACGTTCGTGTTCTCTCCCGACACATCCATTGGACCCTTACTCCCCCTAGTACGTATCCAACGGGCCGCCACTGTCAACCCGCCGTGCCCAGACCACCCCCACCGCCCCCGAAATCACCCCGCCCGCCCGCAAGACCATCGCAAACTGTCGTCCTTTTACCTCCGGCCTGCCCCTGCTCGTGCAATCGCATCACCGCCGCCGTGACAGCGCCAAGATGTCACACCATTAATGCGTGCGTATGGAGCGGAGCGTGATCGTGTGTCGTGCCGAAAATCGCCGGTGCGCCTCATGATCCTCGAAGCAGGTGTTGAGAGGGCAATGATGGTGAACGGCTCGCCGGGGTAGAGTTCGAATCACGAGTCGGTGATCTGCGTGAACACGGCATTGCTGGTGCATCGGACAATGCCGAAGTGGAAGCCGACATTCGCCTCGTGGAGAAGGCGGATCGTTCTCGTCGAGAAGTATTGCCCTTCCGTCAGGAGACCGTACAGCAGCGCCACTGCATTGTCAACTCACGGTGGGGGCTTGGTGATCTCGCGCGATGCGGTAATTTGTTCGACTCGATAACCCTTCCGTATTTTCTCGCTGTCGTCGATGAATTCGGCATGGGAAATAGCGTGAGATGCTCGAAGGACAATGTCAACACGACATACGCGGTTCGTGAGATTGGTCTGGACTTGCTACATGAATGCGCTGAGGTGTGATGCTCTCGACGATATAGACTCCCGGTTGCCAGCTCGCGCGGTGAGCGACACGGAAGCGGCCCGCGCGACCGGACCGTCCTGGCGCGTAGCGGGTCGGGGGGAGCGGGGTGTTCAGATCAGTCGGCAATGCGCGGGTGTGCTGGCCGTTTGGTTCATCCGTAGCGAGACACTGGCACTATGCTGGCTCTAAATAGAGCCGTTCGCCCGAAGTCCACGCTGTTGATCGTCCCCTCCGGTTGGAATCATGCCGACGAGGCGTAACCGCGCCTCGTCGGCATGATGCGGGGAGCGAGGGGGAAATCACGTGGGCTGATTGGGCGAGGGTACCCCCGACGATTGACCAGTTTCGTCGCGGACGTGCGGTACGCCCTCCATGTCTGCTTGTGGGCGCGACCGGTGGTGGGGACGCACGCGCCGGGGATCGGGGGCGACTTGCTGCGAAGCCGAGCGCAGCTCCTCGCTGGGTACGCCTTGCTACGTCAACAGCTGCTGGCTCTGCGCAGCGACGTCGCGCGCCCGGATATGATGACGGCGGACTACGTGCTCCTGGTGGTGGCGCGTGGCGCCAAGCCCTGCTCATTGTTCAGCCCGAGCAAGTTGCAGGACATCATCAACGCTGCCCATAAACCTGTGTAGACCCCGCTATAGACGAGCCGGTGGAAGCCCGGCGAACGCAGCGAGCGGATACGCCCCATTTCCCGCGCCGTGGCAGTGAACGTGGATCGCGGCGGAAGGGCGCGGAGGGTCGTCGAGCTGTTTCGTAAACAGCAACAGGTCGCACCGCGATCTCCACCCCGTCACGATGCGAAAAGCGCACTCTGGCGGGGTTTTCGTCATCCCTGCCCTTGAGAGAATTCCTGCTGAACAGTTCCTTCCCGAATGCACGATCACCGCGCGTCCGGGAGCTACTGTGCGCACGCCGGACACATGGCCAGGCGTCGGCGCACGCACACCGCGTCGACGCCTTGCACACGCCGATCCGGCGACGCTCGACGGATCGTTCCCGCGCCGCTATATCTAAGATATCGACGCCGACCTCTCATGTAGGGGCCACTAAGGGCTGCGAAACTCTCCGTCCTGATCGACGAGTACCTGCTCGATTGTCGCGTCCGCCACCTATCGGCCCGGATCACCGCCGGCTATGCCGCGTTCCTGGGTTACTTCGCCGCGTTCCTGTCGGAGACCGGGCAGCCCGACAGCAGCGGCGCATCCACGCTCGCCAATGCCCACCGCTACAGCCAGCGCCTGATCGAGCGCGGGGCGATCCGCAACCCGTTCGTCGCCGGCGTCCACGCCGCAGTGCCAAGCACGGAAGCGCTGAAGCCCAATACCCTCTGCGGCTACCTGCGCCCGATCAAGACCTTCTCGGCCTGGCTCGCCGGCGAGGACCGGGCCTACCTCGCCGCCGATGTCACGCGCGGACTGCGACTCCCCCAACGTCCCAAGAAGTACGAGGAGCCGCTCACCGAGGCGGAGATAGGGCAACTCGTCACGGGCTATGAGCCGCGCCGCCCGATCGACGCGCGCGACCTCGCGATCTGCCTCACGTTCCTCGGGACTGGCCTCCGCGCCGGCGAGCTGACCGGCTTGCTCGATGCGGACATCCACCTCGACGAGGCCTACTTGCGCGTCAGGAAGGGCAAGGGCGGCAAGAGCCGGGCCATCGTTCTCCTCCCGGAGATCGTCGCCGCGCTCTTCGGCTATCGCCAGCACCACCGCCCCGTCTCGGACGATCCGTACTTCTTCCTTAGTCGCTACGGCGGCCCGTTGACCTACAACGCGCTGTACCAGGTGATCCGCCGCGCCGCTAACCTCAGCGCGATCGCGCGCGCGCACCCGCACCTCCTGCGCCGGACGTTCGGGGTGACCGCCCTGACGAATGGGATGGGCCTCTTCACGCTCAAGGAGACGCTGGGCCACGCGAGCATCCGCACGACCGAGATCTACCTCCAGATGAGCGAAGAGCGCCTGAAGCAGCAGCAGCGCAAGACCAATGTCCTCGCCAACGTCGTCCTCCCGCGCAGCATCCGGCGGCGGCGCAATGTGTTCCATCGTCCCGCCGCGTTTTCCTTGGATTGGCGCGCAAACCCAGGAGTCATGCCCACGTGTAGCGCGGGTGACGACGCCTATCGCCGCCTCGCGCGTTTGCAGCGCGTTTGCAAATCCGTGAGCCAATTCGCGGTGCACCAATGCGCCGACGAGCGGCGATAACTTTTCATTGCTCACCCGTTCAGGCAGTACATCACGGCGACAAAGAGCGGGACTCGAATCCACAATCCACTGATTAAAAGTTAGTCTCGAGAAGCTGAGCGTTCTCGCGCAGAATAGCCAATTTTCCTTGCTGTGGTGGGCAAAAGCGGCACTCGCTCACCGCCACTCGTAACCCCAGATCGCCCCTCGTTACCGCCCGGTAACTCACCGCGTAACTCACCAAATCAGCAGACTTGCAAAACGCGAATGCCTGCTGCGCGACTATCGCGGCACCAGGAAGTGGCGGACCAGCGCAATAGTAACGACGAGCCGTGCCAGCCATACGACCGCATCCGTCAGGGACAAAACAGCGTCCGGTGCCACAAAATGGCAACGAAGACGTCGGAGAAATCAGCTGCGACGTTACCCGCGATGGGCTGGGTGGTTGCCGTGGCATCGACTTTCAGGGCGCCCGTGTTTGAGGTCGAGAGCGCGCGGACATTGGCCCCGTCGTAGCCGAGGGCGATGGTGCCGGTTGGCGTGGCTTGCGCGGCGGCGTTGGCGTACTGCGTGCCGCCGCCGAAGGTCGTGACCTGGTTGCCGGCAGCGTCGTAAATCGCCACATCGAGCGGTTGGTGGTTCGCGCCGGAGGCCGAGGAGGTCACGTCCGCTGCGGTGGTGATGCCTTTCGCCCCGCCACGGGCCACCGCTTTGGCGGTGCCGCTGGTCAGGGTTGCGTCTAAAGCCGCCCCGTTGAGCGTGCCGGGGTTGGCGGTAACGTTCCCGGACACGGGTTGAGTCGTCGCCGAGGCGTCCACCTTCAGGGCCGTCATGGCGGCGATACTCTGGATGGTCAGCACGTCCGTGCTGGCCGCGCCTGCCGTGCCGATGGCGGGCTGTTTGGCGCTGGTCGCGGACCCGGTCGGCAAGGGCAATGAGACCGCGCTCACGGGCTACGTTGCGGGAAAGTTGGCGACAGAAACAGAGCCGGAGACCGGCTGTGTCGTGGCGGACGCATCAACATTGATCGGCGTCATCGAGGCGACACCTTGGATGCTCACGACATCGATGCTGGCCGTACCGGCCGTGCCGGGCGCTGCTTGCCGCGCGCTGGTGGCCGCGCCGGTTGGAAGTGGGAGGGCGGTGGCGCTCACCGATTGGGTCGCGGGGAAGTTCGAGACGGACACGCTGCCGGAGACGGGTTGAGTTGCCGGGAAGTTGGTGACGGACGTGTGTAATGCTTGAGTGTTAGCGTCGACAGCAGTTGATGTTGGTTGCGCTGCTGTAGTCGTTCCCTTGGCGGCGGTCTTGAGCTGGGCTACTTGCGTGCCAGCCGTCAGGGTGGTGTCCAGGGCGAGTCCATTGGTGGTACCGATGTTGGCGGTGACGGTGCCGGAGACCGGCTGGGTCACGGCGGAGCCGTCGGTCTTGAGGGCGACGTCGTTCTGGCCGGTGGCGGCCAGAACGACGGCCAGGCCCTTGACGCCATCGACCGGGGCCACGCCGAGATTATTCGCGGGATCGCCCAGAACGATGACCTGGCGGTGCTGCCCGCTGGTGGATTCGGTGCGGGTATCGGCGTTCGTGCCGGTTCCGGCGGTGATGGGGATCTGTGAGTCGGCCATGGGTGGTTAAGGTGTCTCCTTAAGGATTGGTAAGCGCTAAAAGCAGGCCGTAGGGCGTCCCCGTGTTGGTCGGTGACGGGACAACCGGTGGCGGGGGCGGTGCGCCGGTTCCGGCGGTGGTCAGTGTTAAAAGCAGACCCAGCGCGTAGCCGCCGGTGACGGTGGGGGCACGACGACGGGCGGGATCGCGACGTCACCGGGGAATGGCTGGACGATGAGCGAGGGCCGGTACGTGACCAGCGGTCCGATGCCGCCGCGCGTGTAGACGTCCCTACCGCTATATGCGGCTATAGCCGTATTACCAGATCGCGCAACGACGTGGCGGCCATTGCTCGTGAGGTACTGCCTGTCTGTGACCAAGGGGCCGATGGGCGTCGTGGTCTCGGCGACGACGTAGTCCCCGGCATTGTCGATGAGGAGGGCGTGATCGGCGGTACCGATGGGCACGGTGGGCATAGGGCCATGGTCCCATGCGGCGACGGGGAAGGGTGGCATGATCCGTGCGCCCGTTATTGTCGAGTGGGGGCGCACAGGCCACGAGGCCAGGCCCGACAAGCGGGCGAAACGGGTGGCGCGAGAGGCGGGCACGGCATGGACCAACGGGCCATCCTCGTGGTGGAGGACACCGCCCCGATCGCCGAGATCATCGAGACGGTCCTGAACGACATCCCGGCGTACCAGGCGACCGCCGTAGGGAACGGGGCGGAGGCGTTGGCCTTCGTCGCCGAGGTATCCGTCGATCTGGTGCTGCTGGATATCAATCTGCCGGGGCTGGATGGCTTCGCGGTGTATGACCTGCTCCGTGCCCGACCGGAGACCGCGAGCGTGCCAATCCTGTTCATGACGGCGGGGCTCCACGACGCGGAGTTCGCCCGGCGGGCGGTGCGCGGGTACATCAGGAAGCCGTTCGACCTCGACGACCTCTTGCTGCGCGTCGCCTCAGCCCTGCAGGGCGACGGCGGGGCCGTGGGCGACGGTCGGGTCGGGCCGCTCGGGTGGTAGGAGTCCGACGACCATCCGCACCAGCGCGTCGAGGTCGAGGGGCTTGGCGAGGTGGGCGGCGTAGCCATACGCGGCGTACCGCTCGGGGTCAGCGTCGGCGTAGACGATCAGGGGCGTCTTTCCTGCCGCGTGGGCGAGCCGGTCCAGCTCCGCCCAGAATTTGCCCGCGTCGGCATCACTGTCGGCGGGCGTCGGGGCGTCGATGAGCACCAGGCGCACCACGAAGGCCGCGAGGATCGTGAGCCCCACGTCAAGCGTCGGGGCCACGAGCACGCGGTAGCCCGCCCCGGTCAGCACGCCGCGCAGCAGGTCGGCCACGTCGGCGGTGTCGTCCACGACGAGGATCGTGTCGCGCCGCTCCATGACCGTCTCCTTCCCGTGCGGATACTTTGCGAATCCCGGGCAAGTATAGTGCGTCCGGTCACACCGGGCCAGGGCATCATCGCGCTGTCGACTGCTGTGACCGCGAGTGTAACGGATCGCCGCCGGGAAAGGTATGGGCCATGCGCGCACACAAACGGGCGGGACGGGATGGCAGGCCGATCCATGGTCGTGGCATCGCGATTGTAGGGGCGGCGGCAAGTTGCTGTGGCAGGCACGGAGGCACGATATGTCGGGTCAGATACGCATCGCCGAGGACGAGACGCCGATCCGCGAGCTGCTGGCGACGGTGTTCATCGACGAGGGCTACCGGGTGGTGGCGGTGCCCGACGGGCAAGCGGCCCTGGCGGCGCTCGCCGCCGAACCCTACGACGTCGTGCTGAGCAACGTGATGATGCCCCGCCTCGACGGCCACGCGCTGGCCCGCGCCATGCAGGACGACCCTGCGCTCCAGGGCATCCCCCTGCTCCTGATGAGCGCGGCCGACTCCCGACTGGTGCCGGGGGCACCGCACGCCGCGTTTATCCCCAAGCCCTTCGATCTGGGCGATCTGCTCGCCACGGTCGAGCGGGTGCTAGCGACGGCCCGCACGTGAGGGTCAGTGACCCAGGTCCGCGAGGACCTGGGTCACATGGTCGAGGATCTCGCCGAGGTCGAAGGGGCGGCCGATGAATTCGATGGCACCGGTCGGCCCGGCCAGTCCTTCCAGGATGTCTTTGTTCGTCGTCGTGATGATGAAGCGGTGGACCCGCGCCTGGGGCAGCGCCAGCATCCGCCGATAGAAGGCCCAGTTCGCGTCGTAGGGCGGCGGGATGTCGTAGAGGATCGCGGTGGGGGCCAAGGCGCCCAGCCAGGTCGCCAGGTCGCCGCGCCCCCGCTTGAAGTCGGGGATGTAGGCGGCGCGGGTGGCGTACCCCTCGCCCTCCAAGAGATCCGTCAGCAGGTCCACCACATCCTCGGTGGAGTTCAGGATACCGATGGTCCGGGGCTCGGTTGTCGCGATCATGCGCACCTCCCGGCCACAGTAACGCACAGACCACCGCAAAAGGGAAGGGCGAGCCGGTGCCAACCATCACCGACCCGCCCCGGAGGATGACGAAGACCGCTCGCCACAAGGAATCTTCGCTACTGTATGAGACAAGGAAAACGACCGGAACGTTCCAACACCGGGGCCGTACTGTGGTCCCGGTTCGCGTCACCCTTGCCCGACGACCGCGTCATAGTCGATCGGGTAGATCGCGCGCACGTCCCAGCTCACCAGGTCCATGTACGGCTGGAGCATCGGCGTGAGGTCGCGGTGGTCGGCCACCTCGACGAGGATGAAGCCCGCCCCGCCGCCCGCCAGGCCGTAGAAGCCCTTGAACCGTTCGGGGTGGTTGGCGACCGCCTCGTGCTGCTGCTTGAAACGGGCGCGGACCAGCTCGGCGGTGGCGTGGTGCTGCCAGGTATACCCGCAGTAGAACAGCATGGTCGGCCTCCTCTCGCTGCGCCCGCGACCGCACGATCGTCGGCGCATCCTTCCCGCACGGGGGGTGCCACCGCGCCCCCTACCCCGGCTGCTTCGCGCCCGTCTTGAGGTCCTTATCCTGCTTGTGCTCGGCCTGGCTCTTGCCCGGCGGTTCGCCGGGTGGCGGGCTCTCGACGATGCCGGGGTCCTCGCCGGGTTGGATCGCGGCCCGCTCGTTCTCCATGGCCCCATCGTCGCCGCCGTACTTACCCGTGCGGTCCTCGGTGTCCTGCTTCTGCCCTGACATGGTCGCCTCCTGCGCTATGTATGAAAGAACCGGCCAGCGCTTGGTCACGCGGCCGGGTCGTCGTTGCGTCTGCATGCGGGGCGTCGGGTTTAGTTGGTCTTGTCCTTGACGGTTTCCTTGATGTCGGAGACCGCCTCCTTGATGCCGCCCTTGGCCTGGTTGCCCTGGCCCCTGGCCTTGTCGGCCGTGCCGGACCCCTGCGTGTCGGCGTCGCCGGTCGCCTTGCCGACGCCCTCTTTGGCCGCGCCGACGGCCTCCTGCGCCTTGCCCTTGATCTTGTCGCCCAGTCCGCTCATGGTGGCCCCCCCCCCGCCCGCACCCACGGCGAGCTATGGGGAAAGTTACGCAGCAGGAACTCCGATGGTTACAGCAGCCCGGTGTAGTGGCTAGAAATCCATCCACCTGCCCAGCTCACGCTGCTCGTCGGTACACATGACGGAGACCGCCCAAGACGGGCACCGCGTGAACCGGCCCGGCGCGACACTCGCCCGAGCCGGGGCCCGGCTCGGGCGTCGCCTGCGCGAGCGCTTGGTGCGGGCGGTCCCGGTTGAAGTAGGCCACGTACTCGCGCAGCACGCGGGCGAGGTGGCGCTCGCCGAGGACGAGCAGGTGGTCGAGGCACGCGCGGCGCACGCTCCCCAGGAAGCGCTCGCAGGTCGCATTCGCCCGGGGCGCGCGATAGGGTGCGCGCAGGATCGCGATGTCGGTTGCCTCCGCCACCCGTGCGAATGCCGCGCCGAACGTGCCGTCGTTGTCGCGGATGGGGTAGCGCGGGCACCGGTCGAACGGCGTGGCCGCGCGGAGTTGCCGGGCCACCCAGGCATCCGTCGGGTGGCGCGTCACCCCGACATGGACCACCCGGCGCGAGCCGAGCGCGATCGCGAAGGAGGCGAAGCGCGGGCGGAAGCCCAGGTCGGTGACCGGGAGGACGTCGCAGGCCCAGATCGCGCCGGCGTGGTTGCGCAGGAAGGTGGCCCACGCCTGCCCGCGCGGGCGCGGGGCGCGCGGACGAGGCAGGTCGGTTTGGACGGTGCGCTTGGCCACGCGCAGCCCCAGCTTCAGGAGTTCGCCGCGGATGCGTTCGGCCCCCCAGAGCGGGTTCTCGGCCGCCAGCCGCCGGATCAGGGCAACGGTCTCTGCGGGGAGCGGCGGACGGCCCGGACCCGGGCGCGATCTCCGCCGCCGGAGTGCCCGGCACCCGGCGCGGTGCCAGCGCGGCAGCGTCTCGGGCTGGACGAGGAGCACCGCCTGCCGCCAGGCACGGACATGCCCGGCGAGCAGCACCAGGAGCGCCCGATCCGCCCGCGTCACCGCCGGGTGCGCGACACTGCGGCGCAGGACCAGCAGCTGCTGACGCAGCAGGGCGTTCTCGGCGAGGAGCTGTGCGCGACTGCGCACCAGGTCGCCCCCGGTCCCTGGCGCGTGCGTCCCGACGACCGGGCGCGCCCACACGCAGGCGCGGAGGGCCCGTCGCACGCCAGCGACGACGCCGGTCAACCGACGACAGTATCCACGCCCACTGATCAGCCCTTCATTGCGCCATCGCTCCGCGCAGCGACCCACGAACGATACAGCCGTACCGCTCGGGCGTCATTCTAGCCGCGGGAGCGGCGATCAGCGTCGAGGACTTCGAGCGAGGGCGCAACCCGGATGGATATTGAGCCAGCACAGCGGTAGAGGCCGGGCGAGAGTGCCCTAGCCTTTACCGCCCCCGTGTGCGGCGCTTTTTTTCTAGGCTGGCAAAGTTAGCTGGGCTAGGCGATACTGCGCGCGCCCGGCCAAAGTGGTCGGGCGAGGAGGAGCCCGATGGCCCGTCGCCAGGCGCGTCCCATCGCCGCGCAGCAGTATACGCTGGAGCCCTACCGCACCAGATGTGTCCAGTGTGACCAGCCCGCCCATGTCGCCTACCATAGTCGCCGCACCATCGCCACCCTCGACGGGCTGTATCGCCTCGACTTGGCGGTGCGCCGCTGCCGGAATGCGGCCTGCCCGCAGTACCGGCGCGCCTACCGCCCGGAGGAAGAAGGGCAGTGGGCCTTGCCGCACGGCGAGTTCGGTCTTGACGTCATCGCCCTGATCGGGCGGTTACGCTTCGCCGAGCACCGCAGCGTCCCCGAGATCCACCAGTCCCTCGTCGGGCGCGGGCTCGCCATCGCCGAGCGCAGCGTCACGAACCTGCTGCAACGGTACGAGGAACTGCTGGCGCTGCGACTGACCGACCACACGCGCCTCGCGGCGCGGCTGCGCGACCAGGGGCAGGTCATCCTCGCCCTCGATGGGTTGCAGCCCGATGTCGGGCATGAGGTGTTGTGGGTGCTGCGCGACTGCGTGTCGGGGGAAGTGCTCCTCGCCCGTAGCCTCCTCGGCAGCACCGAGGCTGAATTGGTCCCGCTGCTGCGGGAGGTCGCCACCGCGCTCCCGGTGCCGATTCGCGGGGTCATCTCCGACGGGCAGGCGTCGATCCGCAACGCCGTGCGGACCGCGCTGCCGGACGTGCCGCACCAGTTGTGCCAGTTCCATTACCTGCGGGAGGCGGCCAAGCCGGTCTTCGAGGCCGACCGCCACGCCAAGAAGCTCCTGAAGAAGGCGGTGCGCGGCGTGCGGCCCATCGAGCGGGCGGTGGCCGGGCGCGATGACGCCGAAGCGACGGCCGTACGGGGCTATTGCCTGGCGGTCCGCAGCGCGCTGACCGACGACGGTCGCCCGCCGCTGTGCGCCGCAGGGCTCCGCCTGCACGACCGACTCGCTGCCATCCGCGCCTCGCTCGGGCGGGTGGCCGAAAAGGGGGGCTCCCCAAGGAGCTCGGACGGCTCCAGCGGCTCCTCGACCGGGGCCTCGCGACGACCGCCGACCCGTGGGCGGCCATCCGTAGGGCCTATGGCTGGGTCCATCAGGCGGCGCACCTCCTCGCCAACCGCGACGGCCAGCCCGGGGCGGCGGTGCGCGCCGACTACCAGGCGCTCCTCGCCACGATGACCGCCGCGCAAGACACGCTCGGCACGTTAGCACCGGCGGTCGCCCAGTTCCGGAAGGTGACCGCCAGCTACGGCGCGGGCTTGTTCCACTGCTATGACGTGCCCGATCTGCCGCCCACCAACAACGCGCTGGAGCAGTATTTCGGCGCCGCCCGCTACCACGAGCGGCGGGCCACGGGCCGGAAAGGTGCCTCACCAGGGTTGGTCGTCCGTGGGGCGGTCCGCCTGCTCGCGGCGGTGGCGACGCGCAGCCAACCCTTCGCCGATGCCGACCTGTACCCGACCGATCTCGCCGCCTGGCACGCCCTCCGCGGCCAACTCCAGACCCGCCAGGCGGCGCGCCGCGCCCAGCGCCGCTTCCGCCAGGACCCGGACGCCTACCTCACCGCCCTGGAGCAGGCCCTTTACCAGCCAACTTTGCCAGCCTAGTTTTTTTGCGTATGCGGCAGGACAACCCGGCTGCTCCCCCGGTTTACGCGCCTACTACTCACCAAACTACTCACCAGGACGCCAAAGGGCGGGGGTACTGTTACCCTCGCCCTCCGGTTTTCCTTGCTATCGCTGAGAATCTGCTGGTGAGCCGCCACAGACTTGAACTGTGAACCCGCTGATTAAGAAACTGTCTGATAAAGGGTGGCGCGAGGGTGGTAAGGTCGCCGTCTCGCCGCATCGCTCGTTGTCTTCCCGCGTCCGTACTGGCGTAGCCGATGGGGCGTGCGGCAGCAGGCCGTTCTCTGGCCCTTTATCAGACAGTTTCTAAGAGTTGCATTCTCCGGGCTGCACGCACGATTTCCGCGCCACAGCTAGGAAAACACCCCCAGGGCCGCCGCTATTCAGCTTTCAGAGCGGCTTATCGGCCGCCGCTGGCCCGGTCATTGTACCTCAATTCGCTGCCTTTTTTTCCGCCTTATCGCACGGTATTTCCGAGCCTATCTTTACCCGGTGATCATCCGTGAGGGCCAGATCAATCAGCGGCTGTGCGACTTGTACAAGTCTTGACATCTGGCACAAGGAATGCCAGATCGCTGGGATAAGTACAGCTCTCTATCGCGGTGCTGCGCGCACCTGCGGTAGCCAGAATGTTCGCCGCTGGGTATGATCGCACACCGCTTCACGTGGATCACGGTAAACATTGCCAAGCATGGTGGACAAAGGCCATGTGCGCTTACGGCTGCAAGGTCAGACCGAAGGCTTGCATGCGGCTGAAGTGCCGGAGATTGCGGGTCACCAGGGCGCGGTTCGTGGCGATCGCCGTCGCGCCGATGAGCAAATCCATGTCGGGGATCAGGTCGCCTTGTGCGCGGAGGGCACCGCGGATCTGGGCGAAGCGGCGCATCGTCGCCCTGCTGAGGGGGACCACATCGGCGATCTGGAGGAACTGGCGGAAGCCCTGCTCGTGTCGCTGGCGATCCCGCCCGAAGATAATCCCCTCGGTGACCTCGCCGAACGTGATCACGCTGATCGCGATCTGCTCCCTCGGTAGGTCGCGCAAGAGCAGGAGCGCATCGGACCGACCCTTGAGGTAATCGGCAACGTAGTCTGTGTCGATGAGGTAGCTCACAGCTCTACGGGCGGCCGGTTGCCCGCGTCGCGCCGCTCGCGAAGATAGCGCTGGAATTCGTCGATATCGACATCCGCCCAGGATCCGGCGCTGGCGAGGAACGCCTGGTAATCCGCCTCGGTCTTGCTCCGCTTGCCCCGCCGCCCGGGTCGGTCGGCGACGGGCATGACCACCGCCACGTCTTCGTCGGCGACGCGCAGCACGCGCGGCATTCCGCTCCGTCGCACTTCCTCGGCGACGCGCAGCAACTCCGGATTGTGGCTGATGTCGAGGAAGTCACGTTCCTGTGCCATTACGTTTTCCCTCCGCATGGAGTGCAGTATACCATCCGGGACATCCCAGAGGACGTATCTGCCCCTCATGGCCGGGCTTACCATCGTAGCCGAGTTCCTCGCCGATGCAGGTGATCGCGCGGAGCGCGGCGCGCTCACGCAGGCTCCCCGTCCTGATCGAGGCGCAAACCGACTGCAGCCAACGCCTCGTCGACGCGTTCGCGCTCGGCAGGATCCTGGAGCTGCTGGCGCGCGTGTCGGATCGCCTCGTCCACCAGCGCGGGATCGTCGCTCTCGTCGCTTGTTTCCAGGTCGCGCTGCGCGCGCGCCTCGCGGAGCGCGTCGTCCAGGTAGGCCTTCAATCGTCCGCTCGGCCCTAGGCGGCTCCGCAGGAGCCCGAGCTTGGCCCAGGCCTTGACGGTGTTGATCGACTGCACCCCGAGGAGCCGCTGCGCCTCCACGGTGCCGATCCACTGGCGCTCCGGGTCGGCCAGGAGCAGCCGGATCGTGCGCACTTCCTCGCGCAACTCCGGTGCGACCTGGGCCTCCAGTCGCTCCAGGCGCGAGCGAACCTCCCCCACAACGCTCATTCCCACTCCATCATCGCTAGTCGCCTAGAGATCATACGAACCGTACCGCAATACCGTCAATACCGTCAATCCGTGCTACTGGCGTGCGAAGTGGTCGCAGGGCAAGGAGAGGGTCGAGTTCGGTGGTTTGTATGGCGGCGATCGGTATGAGCATGCTCATATTGATCGTGCTCAGCGCCGGCGAGATCCTGCATAAAGAATCTAAAGCGGCCATTTCCCGGTTGGGCCACCAGCGGGATGCGGCGCGATCCCGGCAACCATCGACGCTGCTCTGCGACGCCGAGAAACACAACGAGAGTCGGGATGCGGGACGGTGAACGTGATCCTCGATCCAGCGCAGGAGCGCGTCGCGCGGGATGCGCACAAGTCTGCCAACGCGCACGACCGGCACGGCGTTTGTAGAGACCAGCTGATACACGGTCGAGCGGCCGACGCCCGGGAGTTCGGCGGCTTCGGCGATGCGCAGCAGGGCGCTGTGCGGCGGCGAACCACTCGCCACCTCGTTTACCCGTCCGTGCGACGATGCGGCGGGCGTCGGCGCTATGACCGGGATCGGCTGCGCCGCGGCGATCGCGTCGTAGGCCGCAGCGGCCAGGCGATGGGCGGCCGCGGTGCCCCGCGCGTGCTCGGGCGTCGGCCGCTGCTCATGGAATAATGGAACGTAAGCGGCGATTATAGGCGCGCGAGGTGCCGCTGAGGGGGGATAAGCGGCGACGGCCCGGACCAGCGTTTTCCTCGTCAGGATACCAAGAACCTCTAGCAAAACCCCCGGGGGCGGGTCGCCACCACCGCTGATTCGTTGCGGCACGGCGTCGCGCATGGCAGCGTCACACATACATCAAGTAAAATGATAGTTATGTGTGACGTTAATGCTGTTCGCCCTGACCGGGCATGCCTCTTCGATGTCGCCGCGACGCAGCAGGGCTACTTCACAGCCGCCCAAGCGGGTACCTGCGGCTACAGCCCGGCGCTCCTGGCGCACCACGCGCGCGGCGGGCGCTTCCTCCGCGTGCGGCGCGGCCTCTACCGCCTCCGCGAGTACCCCTCCTCGCCGCGCGAGGAGGTGCTGGCCGCCTGGCTCGCCGCCGGGGCGGACCGGGCGGTCGTCTCGCACGAGAGCGCGCTCGACCTGCTGGAACTCTCCGACGTCATCCCGAACGCGATCCACCTGACCATCCAACGTTCGCGGCGTGGGCTGGTAGCCCCGCCGGGTGTCCTGCTCCACACGACGACGCGGCCGCCACGTCGGGACGAGACGACCGAGCGCGAGGGCCTCCGCCTGACCGCCCCGCTGCGGACGATCCTCGACGCGGCCGAGCGGGGAACGGCCCCGGAGCAGATCGTCCTCGCGGTCGGGCAGGCCCTGGCGCGCGGCTGGCTCACCGAAGCAGAACTACGCCACGAATCCGCCGCTCGCCCGAATCGAGTGATGCGGCTCGTGGAGGCGGCGCTGGCGGAGGCGCGAGTAACGAGGATAAGCGCATGAGGTACGCGACCACGAACGCCTTCCGCACCGCGCTGGAGACGCGCCTGCTCGCGCGCGCAAAGGAATCCGGCGTGTCGATCGTGCGGCTGCGCAAGACGGTCGTCTTCGACCGCCTGCTGGCACGCCTCCTGGTCGTCGCCCCGGATCGGTGGTACCTGAAAGGGGCGCTGGCGCTCGACTTCCGCCTGGGGCCGGGTACTCGCGCCACGAAGGACATGGACCTGGGGCGCGCCGACGACGAGGCGGCGCCCACCGCCGACTTCCGCGCCGCCGCAGTGGCCGACCTGGGCGACTGGTTCGCCTTCGCCATCGAGCGCACCGGCGCGCTCGACCAGCTCGTGGACGGGGCGGCGGTGCGCTATCAGGTGACGGTCGCCCTCGCCGGGCGGCCCTTCGAGCGGGTCACCGTCGATGTCGGCTTCGGCGGCGCTCCGCCCGCACCGGACACCCTGCGCGGCCCGGACCTGCTCGCCTTCGCAGACATCACCCCCCTCACCATCCCAGCCCTCCCGCTGGAGCGGCACGTCGCGGAAAAGCTGCACGCCTACACCCGCGACTACGGGAACGATCGGCAGAACACGCGGGTCAAGGACCTCGTCGATCTGGCGCTGATCGCGGCGCTGGCCACGTTCGAGGCGGGTTCCCTCCGCGCTGCCCTCGAGGCGACCTTCGCCGTGCGCGGCCTGCAGCCGCTCCCGGCCGCGCTCCCGCTGCCGCCGGCCGCCTGGGGGGCGCCCTACCGGCTCCTGGCCCGTGAGGTCGGGCTGCCGCCGGATGTCGCGGACGGCTTCCGGGCGGTGGCGGCGTTCCTCGACCCGCTCCTCGCCGGGGAGTTGGACGGGCGGGCGCGCTGGGACGCGGCCACAGGCGCGTGGGGATCGAGTTCGCCTTGACACACGGCTCTTCGCGCAGGTCGGGATGAGTCTCCCGCGGTTGCCCAGCCGCGGTCCCTCGACCTGTACGAGAATGCCGCGAGCGGAGCACCTTGCGATCGCCCCATCATTGCGCTCAACCCACTGCTGGCCCCGGCGAACCGTCGTCGCCGTCGCCCCATCCCACCCCGTAGCACTCCTCGTAGTGCCGCCAGCGCTCGGGCGTTGTCCAGGCGAGGTCGCGCAGCAGATCCGGGCCGTAGCGCCGCAGCGCGTCGAACATCGCGTCGACCGCGCGCCGGTGGGCCGAGCTGTCGAGCGCCAGACCCAGCGACCGCCCGACGGCGACGGCCTCCTCCTGCCGCGTCAGGTCGGGCCGGCGCAGCCGCTGGATCAGGATGCGGCAGGCGACGCGCGCCTGCCGCAGGTCGCCGCCCCGCCCGAGCACCAGGGCATTCCGCTCCGCCCGCTCGCCGCAGTAGCGCGCCAGCCACCAGCGCAGGAGGAGGAGCGCCCGCTCGGTGGCGTCGGGCAGCCCGGCGAAGTGGCGCTCGCGCGTGAGCCGCAGCTGGGGCGCGTCGTAGAGCGGGCGCAAGTCGCAAGATGGCACCTTCCACTCGCGCAGGTAGAGGCTGCAGAAGAGTTCCACTTGGGCCTCGGCGTCGTCCGCTCCGCGCGGGGGGCGACCCTGGGTACGCGGCTCTGGCGGCGGCGGGGCGGCGCGCCCGTAGCGCGACCCGCCACCCCGGACGTCGGCACCAGGGTCGCCGACCCGAACCGCCGGGGCGCGCCGGGGCGATCGCCGCGCCCCGGCGCGCGGCGCGGCCAGCGCCGCTGGCGGGGACGCATCACTGCGCCGCGTCGCCATCGCCGTCCTCCCAGGGCAGCGGGCGCGGGCGGGGCCAGCGGCCCGCCGCCCGCCCGTCGCCCGGCGCACTCGGCGCCGCCAGCGCCGGCCAGCGCGACTGCCCGTCGATCCGCGCCGTGAGGGCCATGGTGACCCACGCGCGCAGCCGCTCCCGCGGCGGCAGGGACCACTCGTCGGTCGCGAAGAGATATTCCCGGTGACACGCCCCATGGTCGCAGGTCGGCTCCCGCGGCGGGGTCTGCCAGTCGACCCCGGCGGCGTCCAGGAACCGCCGGAGCGCCCCGGTCGACAGCCAGTCGACGAAGGCACGGGCGAGCTCACCCGGCCACAGCAGCGGCTCGTAGCGGCGGTATGCCGCCCGATCCGCCGGCTCGTGGAGCACGGCCCGCCACAATCGATCGAGCATCTCGGCGAAGTGGGGATCGAGCGGGGCCACCGGCCCCGCGCCATCGGCGTACTCAACCGGGAAGATGCCATTCTCGAGCCAGACGCGCGGCTCGCAGCAGATCGCCCCGCCCCGATCGTTGGTCGTCGCGCCATTCTCGTGCATCGGTGCCACCTCCTCGTACTCTCTCGCGGCGACGCTGATCGCCGCGCGCCGCCCCCTGTCATCGGCGCGATCACCGCGGTCGGGTCGGGTACCCTATCGCCGGGATCGCATCCCCAGCGTAGTGGCGCTCGCTATCACGCCGCTTTCACGTCGCCGACACGGCCACCCGTGGCAGCGGGATCCGCGCCGCAGCCGCCCGTACTCGCTAACACAGCGCCACTTGGGGGTCGTTCGCTAACGCCTCGCTTACGCGGGAGCACGGCAGGATCAGCGGTTGTCGGTGTTACCCTCGTTGTCGCCCGCGCTATCTACTGGTACCGTTCTACGCTCCGATGACCATTCTGGCGAGGCTTGCGCTCGCAAATCGCTCGCGCCGTACTCCACTCGCCTCCACCATGCCGCGTTCATAACAGCGCTTAACCGGAGGAGCGTCGCTGTCGCCACCGCCGGTCGCCGGTGGCGTGGCATTGCGGCGGTATCGCGGATTGGCTATCACGCCATCGGCCCGCCCCACGACAATACTGGCGCCCGCTGCCCCGGCGCTGCCCCATGAACTTTTGTCTGCGAACATAACGCCTAATCGCCTATGCAGTGAGCAGCGCAGCGTGTTATCGGGGTCTCGGCGAGCCATCACGCGGCAATCGCCGCACCACATCCCGTCAAGGGCATTTAGCATTGCCAATTGTTGAATCGCCCGTTCCGCTGCTCGAGAGCCACCTACCTCGCAATGCGCGCTGCCCGAGAACCACACCGCGCTGCCCCGGCGCTGCCACAGCGCTGCCCCGCTGCCGGCCCACCCGTCGCCCTTCCTCTCGAGGTGTGGAGTACTTTGCACCGTAGCGCCAACAATCGGTCGCCGGCGTTCCCCTACAATTAACTGCAGGATCATCCGTCCACGCGCCCATGCTCAAAAGGTTAGCCGTTCACATTGCCGCTCATCATGCCGACATCGAAGCGACCCTTGCTCACGGGACGTACCCTTTGCGTATCCACGGCATCGCGACCACTAGGGGCGGAGCAGCGGAGGGTTTGTGTCGCACTCGACCCGACACAAGCCTTACTGGTGCATCCGCTAAGTGGGCCGCACGTTAGCGCCGAGGGCGATGCCGGGCAGGCGGCGGGGACGATGCCGCCGCCTGCGGCCCCAGACGAAGGGGTGCTTGTGCGCGTTCCAGTAGGTGGTCGCCCGCTCCACGGCCTGGCAGATCTCTGCCCACGTCTCGAAGCGCCGCCCTTTGAGGGCGAGCGAGCGGAGGATCTTCCACCACGGCTCGATCAGGTTGAGGTAGGCGGCATACTTCGGCTGGTAGACGAACGCCCAGGTGGGGTGACGGGCGGCGAAGAGCAGCACATCGGGGGCGTGGTGGACATTCAGGTTGTCCAGGATGAGGGCGACCGGTTCCGTGACTGGGCCGAGCCAGCGGTCGATCGCGGTCAGGAAATCGATGAAGTTGGCGGTCGTGCGGCGGTCGTAGGGCCGCGTCAGCGCCTCACCGGTGGCCGGGCGGCACGCGCCGGAGACGTAGCCCCCGCCTCGGCGACCGTAGTCGATCTCCTGCGTGGCCCGCGCGGCGGGGCCGTCCGTGCCGACCCGCGCGGGGAGCAGGCGTTTGCCGCGATAACTCTTGGCGCTCTCCGGCCCCAACTCGTCCACGCACAGCACGATCCCCGCCGACGGGCCGGTGTAGCGCGTCTCGATCACCCCCTTTTAGCGACGAAGTCGGGATCGACGCGCTGGCCGAACCACGTCTCCTGCCGCCGCCAGCGCAGCCCCTCCGCCACCAGCACCTCCTGGATGCGGCTGCGCCTGATCGGAATGCCCGCCACCTCGTTGAGGTAGACCGCGAGGCGGTCATACGTCCAGTCGCCGAAGGGCTGGTCCAACGCCGCCGGGGCGGTCAACGCCGCCGCGACGACCGCCCCGATCTGCTCCGGCGTGTACGTGGCCGGGCAACCGGGGCGGGCCGCATCCGCCAGACCCGCGACGCCTCCGGCATTGAACCGGGCGAGCCACAGGCGGACCGTCTGTTCGTGGCAGCCCACCTCCGCCGCGATCGCCGCGACCCGCCGCCCTTCGGTCGACAGCCAGACGATGCGCGCTCGCTCCACCAGCCGCGCCGCCGCAGTCCGACTGTGCGCGAGGCGGCGCACCTCCGCTCGTTCGTCTTCCGTCAGTTCCCGCACCGCCAGCAGTTTCGGCATCCGGCCACCTCCCCCCAGGCGGCCTATACTACGAGACTTTTCCCGGATGCACCACTTAGCTGGTGGTACAGCAGTAGCGACAAACTTACTGCTTGCGCCCGGCCAGTTCATCCATATCTCGCGCTATGTGCCGACCTCGGCCATCACTGCGTTCGCAGCGACAAGCGCGACCAATCTCTCGGTAACGGAAATTACATAAAGTTTATGGCCGATCCTCAGCGTCCTAACCACGATAATCGGCGTACTCTTCGCAGCGTTCCGCGCAGTAACGCAGCCGATCGCAGTAACGGGCGGTATCTCTTGGCGGAAGCGGGAGGTTTCCTCCTCACTGAGGATGGAAAGAGGATACTGCTAGAAAAACGTACTCCATCAATTATGCCCGGCCTCGATCAGCGCACTTCCGAATTGAGTCAGACCATGACCCCGAGCGATGCGGCCCTATTACCCCTCGTCGAAACCCCCTCTACGTCTCCGACGAGTAGAGTCATCTCTTGGGCGAATATCAAACAGGCGCTTAATAGCACCTTCACCTCATTTCAGGTGGCGAACGCCCGCTTCAGCCACAAGACCATTAGGACCGTCGCCCCCAATACGATGAACGCCGATTATTTGACCGATGGCAGCGGGGATCAGGTTGAGGTCCAGCAGGCTGTCGATGCGGTCTCCGCAAATGGCGGCGGAGCCGTGTTTGTCATGAATCGGTTGACCGGCAGTTACAACGTCGCCGCATCAATTGAGACGAAAGATAACGTGGACATCATCTCAAATGGGGCAATCTTCACCAGCAGCATGGACTGATCGAATGGCCGGGGTATTTTCAATGTGACCGGGAGCAATAAGACCGGTGCATTCACGATCAACGCGGCGACCGAGGCAATCCAAACCTTTACCTTGACAGGAGCTATCTCCCCGTCTATTTCTAACGGCACCTATAAAGGTCAGGAACTCACTCTCATCTTTATTCAAGACGCCAACGGCTCACGCACCGCCACTTGGCCGAGCAACTTCAAGAAGGACGGAGGCAGCCTGGCGCTCACCACCACGGCGAACTCCGTCGATGTGATCAACATGAAATGGGACGGATCGAACTGGTTGGAGGTTAGCAGACGGATGAATTTAAGCTAGACTCATCAAACATCCAAGTTCCCTTTAGTGGTCGATTGTATAGATGCCGCTGGCGAACCCCGGCTGAGCGCCCCTCTGTTAGACGGGTGGGCCACCAAGGGCGGCAAACGCGGAGCGGCGGGTCCGCGCTCGCGGTGTCCCCGCGAACCAGGCGGCCGCGCG
>JAABUM010001437.1_pt1 | contig 35845 bp, 27 predicted proteins | sample 5559161 | NCBI WGS metagenome assembly JAABUM01 (sample SAMN10711868, study PRJNA513369) | rock metagenome | isolation source: Antarctica rocks | place: Antarctica: Victoria Land, Siegfried Peak nord
CGCTAGGTTGGGGGTGGGCGGTTGCGCCGAGGGCGGCGCGACCAGGGGGGCGTAAGCAGCGATCATGGGCATTCCTCCTTCCCTCAGTCTACTCTACACCTACATTAACCTAACGTTGTAGTATTAGGCTGAATCTCTTATCCGATGCTCGCGCATCAAGCGCCTATAGTAGGGATAGAATAATGTGAGCGCGGGCGCACTGACCCAAAAGTGCTACTCAAGGCTACCGCAGGGTTCGTGCATTGTTAGCTGAGTTGCACACGTTATCGCTCCACGTCATAGTTGACGGGGGTATAGCCGCACCCGATTATCCCTACGCGCCATGGTTGACGAGATGTAGCCTTACCCGATTATCCCCCCGAGCCGTGGTTGGCGGGGGTCTGGGGGGAGGCGCCTCCCCAGGTTCCCCCGGAGGCGCGCTGGACCGCCGGCCGCAGCCGGGGGACCAGTCAGCCATGGGCGGGGGGGGAATAAAGATGTGCTGATTTGTCCCAAGCGCTATAATCGGACGGGTAGCGCGCAACCAGGCAACCAGGTATCCTGGTAGACGCTGTATCCGCCACGATACACTGTAGACGTGAGGCGTCCTCGCGACGAGGACACGCCCCTTAATTATGTGAGGTGCTCGACAACATGACTTCCGCCACGACGTTCCGCGCGGCCCTAGGTTTGGCCGTTATCCTACTTATCCTGGCTATCGCCGCCTTTATCTGGCACTTCGCCTCGCCGATCCCGCACCCCTTCTTCGGGCTCAAGGTTGGGCTGCTCCTGCTGCTGGCCGCGCTCATCTGCGGCGTCTACGCCAACTACAACCGGCCGACGCGCATTTAAAGCTGTCAGTCATCAGCTTGTCAGCTATCAGCTTTTGTGCGCCCACGGGCTGCCGTTGACGTGTACAACAGCATGGCGAAGGCGGCGGTTAGCTGACGGCTGACAAGCTGATAGCTGGCAGCTCAAGACACTGAGACAACTTGTAGACGGCGGTCACCGGCGGGGAGCGGGACCATTACTTCATCGCCGCGCTTGTGGCCCAGCAGGGCTTTGCCAACCGGCGAAACGATGGAGATGCGTCCCTCGGCGGCGTTGGCCTCGCGGGGATCGACCAGTTGGAAGGCTTCGCGCTCGTCTTCCTCCGCGATCTCGACGCGGCTGCCCAGGGCGATGACACCGTTGGAGTTTGGCAAGATCTCGCGCGCGGCGGCCAGCACGCGTTCCACCTCGGTCGAGCGGCGCTCAAGGCGGCGTTGCTCCTCCTGTAGTTCTAGCAGGCCGGCGTCCTCATCGCGTGTGGCAGGGTCCTCGCGGGCGTCGGCCAGCCGCGCGGCCAGCGCGGGGAGACGCTCATTGCGTAACAGCGCCAGCTCGGCCTCCAGCCCGGCGCGGCCTTGTGGGGTCAGCGCGATCGTATCGGTATAATTGCTCTGATTCATTGGCATTGTATCCTTAAGCAGCGACAAGGTGTGAGTGTATGAAGCTCGCAGAGTATACCGCTTATCGGTGGTAGATAGCAAGTGGAAAGTCGTGAGTCGTGAGTCGTGAGTCGTGAGTTGGGTCCTGACAAGCAGCCGAATAGCCCAGCGTCGGCTAGACACGCGTTCGCGCGGCGCCATCATGCAATTCACGACTTCCGACTTCCGACTTCCGACTCACGACTTCCGACTCACGACTAATGGGGAGCACGTATGAACATTGACACGATCGAGCGCGGCTGGACCGTCTATACAGAGGATGGCAAGCGCGCGGGGGACGTGGTGGAGGCGCATCCGCACTACTTGCTCGTCAGCCGCGGCTTGCTGATGGTGCGCGACATCTACGTGCCGCGCTACGCCGTGGCCTCGGTCGAGGATCGCAAGGTCCGCCTCGCCATCACCGACGAGCGGTTGCGCCGCATGGGCTGGACGGCTCCGCCGCCGCCGCCGCCCTCGCTCGACGACGACGACTCAACTCCACGGCTCGTCCCCCCAGTCGAGTCCGACCCGTCGGCGTTCGCGCCGACGTCGCTCTTCACGACCGAGGAAACGGCCCCCGACATCGGCGACAGCGGGGAGAGCGGGAACGCCTTAGAAGGAGCCTTCAACCCCGACGACTACGGGGACTTCGGGGGCTACGAACCGCTCGACAACGACTACGCGGACCTCGGTGTGCTGTTCGGGCCGTCCATCGAGGTCGACGGCGAGGCGCACCTGGCGGCGCAGCGGCTCGGCGAGGGGCCGCCGATCGTGTTCATCCACGGCTGGGGCTTCGACCGCCGCGTGTGGGACTACTTGACGCTGGACCTGCCGGCCGACTACACGGTGGTAACCTTCGACGCGCGCGGCTACGGACGCTCCACGGCGCCTTGGGGGGATTATGACGTGGCGCGCCTGAGCCGCGACCTGCGCGTGCTCCTACGCACGCTCGACCTCGAAGGGGCCACGCTGGTAGGACTCGACCTGGGAGCGGCGGCCGCGCTGCACTACGTCCTGAGCGGCGGCCAGCGCGCCGCGCGCCTAATGTTGATCGCTCCAGCCGCCCTCGCCAACGACGGCTCCCCAACGGTCCTCGCTAACGACAGCATCCCGGATGACGCCACTGACGACAGCATCCCGGATGACGCCACTGACGCCGCCGATGCAGTTATGGGCGCCGGTGACGCAGGGCCTGTAGAAAGTCCTGGGAGCGCGGGCGTCTCGCCCGTCCCCGACATCACAGGCGAGCAGCGCAGCGAGACGCTCGCGCTCCCAGTGGTATCCACCGACTTTTCACAGGCCCTACCTGGTGATGACGCCGACGATGCGACCGTGAACGATGCGGCCATCGACGTTGACGCCGGCGATGCGGTCGGCGGTGGAGCGACGGTGCGGCAAGAACCATTGTGGGGTTGGCGCGACGCGCTCAAGGCGGATCGCCCACGGCTGGCAGGGCAGTTGGCCGCGCTATGGGCGCCTAACGCCTCAGAGGAGACGCGGGCGTGGCTGCGTGACGGACTGCTGGAGGCGGCGCCGCACGCGCTGCTGCGCGGGCTGGGCGCGCTAGCGATGCCTGACGTCGAGGGCTTCTACGCCGAAGTACGCGTCCCCACGATGGTGCTGTGCGGCCACACCGACCCGCTGGTCTCGTTCGAGGAGGCCGCGGCGTTGGCGCGCGCCATCCCCGGCGCCACGTTCACGCCGCTCGCCACGCCCGGCCACCTGCCCATGCTCGCCGACCCCCAGGGGCTCACCGCCCTGCTCCGGGCGTTCATCGAAGGCGAATCGAACGGTCTGACAAATACGGAGGATACTAGCATGGAACAGCAAGGGGTGACGGATCAATAGACTTCAAACTCATACAGCGAGTAGCCGTAAGTTGTCCCGCGCACAGTACCGTACATCCGTATGTAGCGTCCACTGCCCGTGACGTTCAAGGTCTCGGTACCACCCGGTCCGGTCGTCGTGCTGTAAACGGATGTCCAAGAAGTCGCGTCGTTGGAGACCTGGATCTGGTAGCTCTTGCCGTACGCCGTCTCCCAGCGCAGGACGACTTTGCTGATAGTGTGGGTCACGCCGAGATCGACCTGGAGCCACTGCGGGTCGCTGAATTGGCTTGACCAACGGGTTGAGGTGTTGCCGTCCACGGCGTAAGACGCCGGATAGCTTGAACTCTCAAGCGACGACGCCGTGGCCGACTTGTTCAAAGCCAGGTTCACCGGCGTCGGCGTGCTCGTCGGCGTCGGCATCGTGGTCGCCGTCGCGGTCGGCGGCACGGGCGTAAACGTCGCCGTCGCGGTCGGCGGCACGGGCGTAAACGTCGCCGTCGCCGTCGCGGTCGGCGGCACGGGCGTATTGGTGGATGTCGCGGTCGCCGTACTCGTTGGAGTCGCCGTCGGCGGTAACGTGCCGGGAACGATTTCGATGCCGCTGCTCTTGGCATTGTTGGTGACGGTAGTGTACTGGATGGTGATCGTACCACTGACGCCCGCCGTTGCCTGGAACTGCTTAATCGTGGCGATGTCGGCGCCGCCGGCGTCCGCGTAGATGTCGTAATTGGTCAGAACTTGCGTCCCATTGATCGCGACATTGAACACGCGGCTGCCGATACCGCCGGAGGCGCCGCCTGGGGCCCCCCAATAGATCTCGGCGAAGTGTAGGCGCGCCACGTAGGAGGCGCCGGGCGCGAGACCGGGCACGGTGTAGGTGAAGTTGCCGTAGCGTTCGCTTTGGTAGACCGCCTGTGGCGCGGGATTGCTCACGCGGCTCATGTCGATCGTGTTGGTGACCGCAGCGGTAGAACCACCGCTGACATCTGTGTCGGCCACGAATGACCCTGCCGCCACGCCACCCGAGTTGATCCTGATCGCCGTAGCGGTAGGTGTAGCCGTCGCCGTCGCTGTGCTCGTCGCTGTGGACGTTGCCGTGGACGTGCTCGTCGGCGTCATGGTCGGCGTACGCGTGCTCGTCGCCGTCGGGACCGGAGTGCTCGTGGCTGTCGCCGTCGGCACGGGTGTATTCGTCGGCGTTGCCGTCGGGGTGGGTGTGTTGGTAGGCGTTGCCGTCGGGGCGGCTGTATTCGTCGCCGTCGGGGTTGCTGTGTTCGTCGGAGAGGGCGTCGGCGTGGCGAGCGGCGCGTTGTCGAGCGCCTGTACCTCGGTCGCGTTGAGCGCGCGGTTGTAGATGCGGATCTCGTCCAGGGTGCCGGTCAAATATTCCGTGCCGCCGGTCCAGCGTCCAAAGTTAAGCCCGGTCGGTACGGCCGCCTGTGGCGCGACGGTCGAGCTTGCTTGCGGCGTCCCATCGACGTAGAGCCTATGGGTACCCTGCGTGCCGGGCGTTCCATCGTACGTATAGACGTAGTGATGCCACCCTGTGGTCGTAGACGCCTGGACGAGGATGCCCCCCCCCGATTGCCACGCCGCGAACTTACCGCCGCGGAAGCCCATTTGAACGGCCGAACCGCTGCCATCGTTCGTCAGCGCGAGGGCGTTCTCATTGTCGCTCGGGACCGCGGCGACGTTGAGCCACAGCGAGATGCTCTGCGGCGCGTTGGCCGCCGGCATATTGTTGATACCCGCGCTCACGTAGCCACTCTGTGATGCGTTGAATTGCAGCGCACTGCCCGAGTGCCCGCCAGCGATCCAGGACACGCCGCTGGGGCTCAACGTGCCGGTGTTACTCATCCCCGATGAGTCGGCGACCGTCGTGCCCGTCCCCTCGTCGAAACGCCAGCAACTCACGAGCCCGGTCGTCGACGCGTTGTTACAGGTCGCCATGGCTGTCGCCGCGACGGTCGCGGTTTGTATAGCCGCTGCCGTCGCCGTCGCGTTCGCCGCGGTCACGGCCGTCGCCGTCGCGTTGGCATTGGCCGTCGCGGTCGCGACTGCGGCGGTCTCCTGGGCATTAGCGGTCGCGACGGCCGCGGCAAACGTCGCATTCGCGTTCGCGGCGGCCGTCGCCGCGGCGGCTGTCCCCGTCGCCTGCGCGCTGACGGCCCCCGCGGTCGCCGTGCCCGTCGCGTTCGCATTCGCCGTCGCCATGACCGCTGTGCTCGTCGCATTCGCATTGGCGGTCGCCCCGGCCGCCGCCGTGCTCGTTGCATTCGTGGCCGCCGTCGCGGTGGCGCCAGTCGCTGCCGTGCTCGTCGCATTCGAGGCGGCGGTCGCGGTCGCCCCAGTCACAGATGTCGCGGTCGCGATCTGGTTGCCCGTGACGGCGGTCTGCGTCGCCCCAATGGCAACCGCTGTCGCCGTTGCGGCGGACGCTGACGCCGTTTGCGCCGCGGCCAGATCGCTACCCGTCCCGACCGTCACGTTGTCGAACCGGGCGGTATTTGCCGTACTATTGTTATGTGAGGTTACCGCCAGCCCGTAGTACAGTGTGGAGCCAAGGGTCCCACTCGGGAAGTTAATTGTATACACCTTGTAGAAGGTTTGACCGTCAGGTGACACATAGCCGGTGACACTATCCCCCGAGCGCGTCAACTCGACCCAGTACGGCGCCGCTATGCCAACCCCACAATAACTATCGCACTGCGTGGTCCCGCCCGCCGTGCTGCGATACTGCAAGAAGATGCCGTTTTGAGGAGTTAGTTCCATCATCGCATTGGTCGCGCTGAGAGCGAGTGACGTGCGAATCATGACGCCGGCCTTAGCGTACGGATCGGTGTTCTGCATGCTTGCCACGCGCGCCACGATCAAGGTATTCGTGCCCGTGTACGGCTGAGACACATAATCGAAGGAGTCCGAGGTATTCCAGATATCACTGCCCGAGCCGGTCACGTAAAAGGCGCCCTCACTACCAATATAGCCCGCGCCGCCCGCGACACCCGGCGCTCCAATGTCCGATTGGGACCAGGGCGGCGGCAAGGGACACGCCACGTTGATCGTATACGATGTCGAGGTGACGCACACGGGGATGTACTCGAAGTCCGAATCGTGCCGCGACGTCTCTAGCTTGAGGTAGTGTGTACCCGCCGAACCCGCGGGCACGGTGAAGGCGCACGAGCCCTGGTAGGTCGCCGTGAAATATTGCGGGTTGCAGATCGGTGCGCCATCGTAGTACATCTCCATGTACATGCCCTGCCCCCAGGAGCTCCATGTATAGGTAATGGTCGCCGCGCTGCCAAGGGCGCCCGACGTGGGGCTGGTGGGGCTGGCATTCCACGCAGGCGTGACGACAGGGGTATTGGTCGCCGTGGGTGTGTTCGCGGGCGTCGCCGTGTTGGTCGCCGTGCCGGCGCTGGTGGGCGTACTGGTGGGCACGGCTGTTGAGGTCGGCGTGTTCGTCGGCGTCGCCGTGTTGGTTGCTGAGGGGACGGGCGCCGCCGTGGCGGTGGCGACAGGGACGTGGTACAACCCCTGTACCTCGGTGGAGCTTAACGCCCCGTTGTAGATACGCGCGTCGTCGAGCGCGCCCTTGTAGTATTCGAAGCCACCGACCCAGCGGCCAAATTGTAGGGACGCAACCGTCCCCGTTTGCGGAGCGTCTGTAGAGGTCGGGATCGCCCCAGCGCCAGAAGCTAGCGACCCGTCGATATACAGCCTGTGCGTCCCCTGCACAGCAGGAGTGCTACCAACAGCAGGAGTGCCATCATAGGTATACACGTAATGGTGCCACGCGTTCGCCGATGGGATCGGCGCGGCCACGAGCACGTGGCCGCCCGATTGACGCACGTCCACCATGCCGCTGCTGAAGCCGGCTTGTATGGCGGACGTTCCGCTGCTGTCGGCCAGGCCGATCACGGTCTCGAAATCCGGGGGTGGGGCGGCAAAGTTCATCCACCAGGAGATCGTCTGCGCGCCATTGATAGCCGGCATGCTAGTCGTACCAGCAGACACATAGCCGGTGGAACCGTCGAATTGTAGTGCGGACGCGGAGTGCCCTCCTCCCCAGGAAACGCCCGGGTAGAGTGTGCCATTGTTGCTCTGCCCCGAGGAGTCAGCAGCCGTAGAGCCAGTGCCCTCATCGAAGGTCCAACAGCCCACTAAGCCTGCTACGGTGTTCGGACACGTATAGGTGGCAATGGCGGTTTGCGCGGCCGCTACCATCGTGTATGTCGGATTGGGGGTGTAGGCGCCCTGCGTGGCGTAGGGAGCCGCCGGCGTATACGTGGCGGGTGGCGGCGGTGGGATCAACGTCGGCTGAGCCAGGGGCGTGGGCAGGACGTAGCTAGCGTTGTTCGGGTCGATCTGCGTATTAGAGACTTCGTTGAAGGTTACGCCGCCGCTGTAGAGCGGGGTGATACCCTTGTAATGGTAGGTGATCGTCACCCCCACGAAGTCGCCGTTGAGACGTTTGTTCGTGGCGCTTGTAGGGCAGGATGGCCCCATAGCGGGGGTGCAACTGTAGTACGGGTGAGCAGGATCAGCAGAAACGGGACCGGAGAAGTTGTCCGCCGCTGGCACATAGGTGTAGACGGCGTCGACGGCGCTATCGCCGCTGTTGGCCGTCGCTGTATCACCAGCGTTTGACTTAAAAAACGTGATCTTTTGTAGACCGTTGAGGTTCAGGCCGCCCGCCTTGAGCGTATCTTTGATCGACTGAAGAATCGTGCCGTCGGGGTAGCTTGGCTGGGCGCCGTAGGCTTCCATGAGACGCGCGCCCTGGCGCGCCGCGTAGGACACGGTGTTCTTCGTCGACAAGAGCATGCCCGTGTCGACGATGCCGCCGAGCAGGGTCAGAAACAAGGGCAAGAAGAGAGCAAATTCCACCAGCGACTGCCCAGCGCGCTCGAGCGGCCGTTTGCGCTGAGGTCCGGCCGCTCGGCGGCCCCTCTTGTGATGCGTCATGTGCTCTATTCCCTCCCGTTGCCCCTGCAACGTTGTCGTTCCGCCGCCTAATTGCTCAGGTGCGGGGGCGTGTTAATGATTGTTGCTTCCCAGGTCGTGCGATCACTTTGCCGGCCATCAGGAGTTGTATATTGCACGTACCACCATCCAGGATTGGGGTTAGCGCTTGGCGCATAATAGTGAGGACCCGGCGTGCCGTAATCGGGTGGAATCTGGGTGAGAATATAGACCCAGCGCCCATTGAAAGGTGTGTAGTTAGAGTTGTTGCCGCCCGAATGTAACCAGTTCGGCACGAGGTTATAGCTCTGGTAGCTGTTATCAGGGATGGTCGAGTTAATCCAGGGCGGCGTGGGTGGCCGGTTCGGCTGTCCGCCCAGTCCATCCCACACCTCGTTGTCGAGCGCGCCCACGCAGGCCAGATAGTCCGGTTTGTTGTGGATTGGGTCGAAAGGATTGAGTTCGGCCATCGTTTGCCCGAAGGCGGGCGCGCCGGGCGGCGTGATGTCGTAACCGAACTGGTCGTGGATTTGCGTCGATGTTTGGGACAGGCACAAGGGCTTGTGGAGAGTCGTAGGATCGAGGCGAGGCGTTGTGTAGTCGGGTTGCGCGCGCGCGGCCGTGAACGCGGTAATGAGCGACTTGTTGCCCGTTATATTGATCAACGGCGTCTGAAAGGTTGTCCCATCCCCCTTTAACGTTTGCGTAAACCACCCGAAGTCGGCATAACCGCCGTCGGGCCGCACGATCTGCATGCTGGCCCGTCCATTACCATCACCAGGGTCGAACAGCTTCACCAGCACATACTTGCCCGCATAGAGCGGGTCAACACGGGCCAGGTACAGCAGCGTCTTGCCGGGATTCTGGTTGTCGACCGCGATGCTGACGCGTCCCATTCCCGCGACGGACGGCTGCGGCAAGCCCGCCGCGTCTGTCGTATCGAATACTTGGCAGTCTGTTTTACCCGACGAGTCGTCGAAACCAGGGTTTGAACTGGGAGTCCCACACGCCTTGGTCGTTGTGACGGCGCGCAACGCGAAGTTGTTGACTCCGGCTCCGTAGCAGTTCGTCAGTGATGTCGGGGTGTAGGGGTCATGCCATGTATTGTTGACCACCCCGCGGACGGCGCTAGGATCGTTACAGGTCGAGATGTTGACGTCGTACGAGGCGGCGGTCGCCGACGCGGCCACTTTTGCGAGCGTGAACCACTTGTTCTTATACGGTGAGGAGCTACTACAAGCCGAGTCATTCCACTGTCCCGAGGCTGGGGCGATCACTATGTCCGATGGCAACGTACTGGTGGGCGCGTAAAACGGGCCACGCGCGAGTAATGTTGGGTCGATACCAATCAGATCAAAAGGCTTGGTCTGATTGCCCGCCAGCAAATGATCGACACGATAGTATGTCGGGGCATTCGGGGATACCGACGGCGGGGGATAGGTTGTTGCGGTGTCGCCGGTATTCGGGTCATAACTAAATGGCACTGCGCCGGAGAGGCCGGCGGCCAATCCATCTCCATAGTTACGGTCACACTGCTCGGCGTCGTAGACCTGAATGTAGGTCGTGGCGCCAGCCGTACTCATCGCCGGAACGTCCACCCTATAATCGTAGCCCTTGAAGCCCGTGCTCGGGCGTAACGGATTCGTGTAGACCGGCGCGCCGAAATAGGGGTTGTACGGTGAGTCCGAAAGAACGTAGAGCGGCGAATACGGGTCGCCCGACTCGAGGTAGGTATCGGGGAAATTGATCGACAGCCTCATGTTCTGCGTGACGGGAGCCGTTACCCCACCGGGTTGGTACGTGTTGATAAAGTTGCCGGGGTCGCTTGTGCCGGTATCACCTAGTTGGTTTGTAGGGTTGCCCATTGGCAGCGGCGCTGTGTACTGCGCCGTGGCCTCGCGCGTTATTGTCCCCGACTTTAGGCCGACGACGGGGGCGAATAGGAAGGGGAAACTTTTCTCCTGGACGACTACCTTCTCCTGGCCAAACGCCGTAATCGCGTACGTCGTACTGACCGATACGGTCGCGCCGCCCGACACGGCCAGATTGCGTGTGACGATGTCGGTCGCGCTGATCCCGCCCTGGTCGGAGCCCAACATACTCGCCTGGCTAACGCCGACAAGGGCGGCCTGATCGGCCGCACGCTGCACGCGCAGGCCCTCGGCATAGAACCGCGCGCCGTCGACGCCAAGGGCCGTGGCGCAGGCTAACACGGTCAGGGCGAGCGCGATTATAATGGCCGCTTGACCCTGAGGAGCGCGCTGTGGGGACCGAGCAGGTGAGGAAGGCATACCAGTAATCTCTCCTACAATTATCAGAATGGCGTGGGCATTGGATATGGCGTAGAGCTTGGATGAGGTGTCAATGTTGGGTACAGCGTCGCCGTCGGGTACGGCGTCGGTGTATAAGGCGGGGCGGGCGTCGGGCCGGTCAGTCCGGGGATAGATCCCTGGGCAAACTGCGGCTCGATATTGAGGATCGAGGCGTCGCTCCACGTCAAGCCCGTGCCAAACATCGGCAACATGAACTTGAACTGGTATGTGATAGAAACGCCAATAGGGTCGGGCGGATCGACGACGTTGCGCTGTTGATAGGGCCAACCAACCGTGCCGCCCGGCACTCCATAGGTCCACCCCGCAGCTGTACATCCACCGACATCATGCGCATCCGCGACGTCGTTGCCGAAGTAGTCCTTATGGGTGTGGACGTTGTCGTTGCTACTCGCTGTCAGCCCGGGTTGAGCGCCCTTGAATATCGTGACGAGGCCCAAGTTGTTGGGGTTGGCGCCGCTGCTGCTGAGGCCCTGCCGGATGGCAGCGCAAATCTGATCGTTGGCGGTTGGCTCGGCCCCATGGATCGAGGCAACACGCACACCTTGGCGTACCGCGAAGCTTAACGCCGACCGCTGTGCAATGGCAACGCCAAACTGGATGATAGCGAATATGAGCAAGAACAGGAGGGGCGAGACAAGGGCGAACTCGACGAGACCCTGTCCCCGCCCGCTCCGGCAATGTCGCATCGCCCGCGCGCCCCGACATAGCGCGGAATCCATCCGATGATGCACGAGCCAATCACCCTGCCCCTTCGCCACGACGGCGCCGACCCGGTCCGTTCGCCCTGCTTGGTCGTAGCGGACCCATCGAGGTACGACTATCACAACTGATCAGGCGATACCTCCGGCAGGGCCCAGTCTATAGCGGGGCACAGTCACAGTCAGGGTAAAACCTGTCGTACCGCTATCATCGACCGTAACGGGGTGGGTGGCAATAGCCCATTCAGGGGGAGCCGCTTCTCTCGCCCCCTCCACCCCCTCCATGAGAGCCTTCTCTCGCGCCCTGGCTCTCTTCTCTCCCCCCCGCCCATGGCTGACTGGCCCCCCGGCTGCGGCCGGCGGTCCAGCGCGCCTCGGGGGGAGCCTGGGGAGATGCCTCCCCCCAGACCCCCGCCAAACAGACCGTGTGGCTGATAGTGGAGCAAGTACTGGTGAGCGAGTCAGCGTTAGCGAACGCCACTGGTGTGACAGACAGACGCGGCGCATAGAGGGGCTGCGAGGACGCGGGGGACGCGGGGGACGCGGGGGACGCGGGGGACGCGGGGGACGCGGGGGACGCGGGGGACGCGGGGGACGCGGGCAGCCTCCCATCTCCAGGTCCGACGACGCCCGAGATGTGCGTTTGGCGGGGGTCTGGGGGGAGGCATCTCCCCAGGTTCCCCCGGAGGGGGCGGAGGGGGCGAGAAGAGGAGAGCCCAGGTTCCCCGGAGGCGCGCTGGACCGCCGGCCACAGCCGGGGGGCCAGTCAGCCATGGGCGGAGGGGGAGAGAGAAGGGGCCGAGGCAGGGGCGAGGAGAGGATACCCCGAGGAAGGCTACGGCTCAGACGTGACGGGGTAGCCGCGCGACTCCCAGGCGTCCATGCCGCCATCCACGTTGATGGCGCCCACCAGCCCTTGCTGCCGGGCAAAGCGCGCGGCCATCTCGCTGCGGCCGCCCAGGTGGCAAATAAAATAGACCTCGCGCGCGCCGTCGAGTTCGCTCAACCGCGTGGGGATCTGCCCCAAAGGAATGTGCGTCGCGCCGGCGATGTGGCCCTGCGCCCACTCCCAATCCTCGCGCACATCGATCACCCGCGCCGCTTGTTCCCCGCCGGTGGTGAGCCGCTCACGCAGCGCCTCGACCTCGATCTCGGGAGTCGGCTCAGCCTCCTGCCTTTGACGGCCAGTCATACGTCCTCCTCCGCGGCGACGCGCAGGGGGAGCGGCCGCGCCTCAAAATACGTGTCGAGCACCACGGTCGTGCGAGTGCGCTCCACGCCGTGCGTGGAGCGGATGCGTTCGAGCAAGGCCTCCAACTCCTGTGTCGTGCCCGTACGCACTTTGAGCATCAGGCTATCGGCCCCCGCGATGCTGTAGCACTCCTCGACCTCGGGAAAATGGGAGACGCGTCCTACGATGTCGGCGGAGGCGGCGCGCGTACCTACGCTGACGAACGCCGTTACGTTCCGCCCTAGGCGGCGCGCGTCGAGGCGCGCGCCATAATTGCGGATGACGCCGTCGCGCTCCATGCGCTTGACGCGCTCGAACACCGAGGAGGCGGCCAGCTTGACGGCGGCCCCGATCTCGGCGTAGCCAGTGCGGTCATCGCGCTGTAGGATATCGAGAATGGCGCGGTCTTTATCGTCCATCGTACACTGACTAGGCGCGCCGCACGGTGGTTGTCTTCACACCTACAGCATACTATAGTATTGAGTGTGAGTGACAGCAAAAAGAAACCAAGAAACCATCAAATACCGTTACGGCTAGATGACGAGGAGCGGGCGAAACTAGAAGCGATAGCGGCCATGTGGGGGCTGTCGTTATCGGCCGCGCTCCGACGCATGATTCGTGAGAAGCGTGTTGGTGAGCGGGGATAAATCCGCTAAAGCAGGTAAAGCCCCTCCCCTGCGGACGCCCATCCCAGGGCTAACAACCCATCCGAAAAATCGTCAGAGAGGTTTATACAGCGGCTGAGAGCGTGTTTAGGCACTTTCCGGATAGGCTGTAAAGCGCCTGGGATATAAGGGCTATCTCTCTAAAGCGCCGTTGCGTGGGGATACCCGATGTCGCGCGACCGGCGAAAAGAGGTATAGTACCTAGGCGACCCCCACACTGACGTGAGGACGATTGACGTGAGGACGCGAATTCGTCGTCCGTCCCATCGGATAGACGGCGTAGACCGAGCACGGCGGATGGATGCGGATGGATTAGGATGCAACAACGAATTGATCTCATCTCTCTGGTCAACGCGGCCCTGGGGGCGCCGACCACGGGGCTCTACCTTGATCGCCTGAGCGGGCAGGTGCTCCCCCTCGCCGAAGTCGCGGCGCGCTGCGGCGTCACGGTCGCCGTGCAAGAGCGCTACGTGCGCGTGCCCACGATCCACTCACGCTTGCGCCTCGACGACGCGCGCGACTTCGCGACCTCGATCACGCCAGACCCGCTGCGCGCGCGCGTCGAAACCCTCCTGTATGGTCCTCGTGCGCCCTGGGCCTTTGAGCGTGAGTTGTCGCGCCAGCCCGCCCTGGATCACGCCTGGCGGACCTGGGAGCGCGCCTGCGCGACAGCGCGTGTGCTCGGCTGGCTCGGCCGCATCAGTGTACCGTTTTCGTATCCGGGGGATTAAGCCCTCACCCCCAAACTTGACACATGCCCCTCTATCGTGGTACCAAAAGTCGAGCAGGCCGCCCACCTGCTTAGGCCACCGGCCGGATGACTGGATGATACGCGGCGCTCGTCATATTTGACGACGATCTCCTACTCTCCGCGCGGATGCGCTATAGTATGGGCAACGGTTGAGAATGCCGGTAGGCAAACATCTCTCGTTACCACCGCGATGTCCTGGCCGAGACGCCGTTGTCGCGCCAGCTAAGTGTCGCGGAGTATGCGAGCCTTCAAGGAGGGTGGGTACATGGCAGGATTGCGTCTGGAGCACATCTACAAGCGCTACACCGATTCTATCGCGGTCAATGATGTCAACTTCGACATCCACGACAAGGAGTTCCTCGTGCTCGTCGGCCCGTCGGGCTGCGGCAAGAGCACGACGCTGCGCATGATCGCGGGGCTCGAGGAGATCAGCGAAGGCAACATCTACATCGGCGACCGCGTCGTCAACGATGTGCCGCCCAAGGACCGCGATATCGCGATGGTTTTCCAGAGCTACGCGCTCTACCCGCACATGAGTGTCTACGACAACCTGGCCTTCGGCCTCAAGCTGCGCAAGACACCCAAGCGCGACATCGATACCCGCGTGCGCGGGGCCGCCGAGACGCTCGGCATCGGCCAGCTGCTGCAGCGCAAGCCGCGCCAGCTCTCCGGCGGTCAGCGCCAGCGCGTCGCGCTTGGCCGCGCCATCGTGCGTGAGCCGCAGGTCTTCCTCATGGACGAGCCGCTCTCCAACCTCGACGCCAAACTGCGCGTGCAGACGCGCGCCGACCTTATCAAGTTGCACCAACGGCTACAGACAACGGTCATCTACGTCACGCACGACCAGGTCGAGGCCATGACGATGGGCGACCGCATCGCCGTGATGCGCGACGGCTTGCTACAGCAACTCGCGGCGCCGACCGAGCTCTACGACCACCCGTCCAACGTGTTCGTGGCCGGCTTCATCGGCAGCCCCGCCATGAACTTCTTCCGCTCCGAGTTGCGCGCCGAGGGCGATACCCTCTACGCCGATACGGGCAACTTCCGCATCAAGCTCCCGGCCGAGAAGCGCGCCGACGCCCTGCAACACCAGGGCCGTCAGGTGATCATGGGCATCCGCCCCGAGGATGTGTACGAGGCCAGCGAATTGCCCAACGCTGACGGCAACACGGCCACCCTACCGGTCGAAGTCGTCGAGCACCTCGGCAGCGAGACAAACGTCTACCTGCTCGCGGGTCAGACGCCCTTTATCGCGCGGCTCGACGCCCGTACGTCCGCCGCGACCGGACAGCAGATGGATGTCGCCTTCGACGCCAACCGCTTGCACCTGTTCGACCCCGACACCGAGCAGGCCATCAGCACGGCCATCGCCCCGCCGGCATCGTCGCTCGTCGGCGCGTCGTAACGAGCCGGATGTCGCGATACTTTAATCAGACAGGGCGGCATGGCGATGCCGCCCTGTCTGATTAACATGTGGGGCGCCTCGCGATGGTGGGTGCCGTTGGCCTGACCTTAAAAGGTCATGGCAGGCCACGGACCTTGAAAGGTCTGGCTGGGCGCGACCCGCGCGCCCTCCGTCCAGCGGGCGGCCACCGGTGCGGCGCCGTCGGGAGATCTTTCAAGGTCCGGTCCCTGCCACGGACCTTGAAAGGTCAGGCCAACGGCACCCACCATCACCATCGTGGGCCGCACCCAACAATCGACATGTGGCAGACCCGCCGTAGTGTAGAGGCGTATCGCTATACAATAGAGAACTCCTTAATCCTGCGCTAGGCTGTGCTCGTCAGCGCCGTCCAGCCGCCGGCGCCGCTCAGTCGCTCGTAGGTTTGGCGGGCATCGTCCGCATGGGCGAAGAGGGCGTAGCAGGTCGAGCCGCTGCCGGTCATCAGCGGTTTGGACGCGCCCGCGTCGCGCAACGCGTCCAGGGCGCGCGCGACCGCAGGGTAGAGCAGGCGGACCGTGCGCTGTAGGTCGTTGGAGAGCGGCCATGCGCGCGGCGGCAGGGGCGGGTCGGCGCGCAAGGCGGCGAGCAGCGCCTCGGTCTGGGAGCCATCGCTGTACAGCGCGGGCGTGAGGCCTGCGAACACCTGGCGCGTCGAGACGCCGCTGTCCGGCTTATAGAGCACGACGTGTACGCGCGGCAGTGGTGGCAACGGAACTATTATTTCGCCCCGACCGGTGGCAAGAGCTGTGGGAGCATAGAAAAAAAAGGGGACATCCGAGCCCAGTCGCGCGCCCAGTTCAGCCAGCCGCTCGGTTGCCAGATCGAGGTCCCATAGCCGATTCAGACCCACCAGCGTGGCCGCCGCGTCGCTGCTGCCTCCGCCGAGCCCGGCGTCGACCGGCACACGCTTGCGCAGCGCCAGACGCGCCCCGCCGGCGTAGCCTGTCTCTTGGCGTAGTAGGTCGGCGGCGCGCCACGCGAGGTTTGCCGGGCCGGCCAGCGCGGGCGCATCGCATGTGAGCGTGAGCGCGCCCGTGGGGTCGGGGGAAAGCTCCAGCGTGTCGTGCAATTCCAAGGTCTGCATGACCGAGCGCAGCGCGTGGTAGCCGTCGGGACGCCGCCCGAGCACGTCGAGCGAGAGGTTGATCTTGGCCGGCGCATGTATGATCAGAGGGTTATTCATGTATGCAGCATAGCTGACCACGGCGCATAGTTTACGCCGCTTGAGCGCCCTGACGACCGCGGCCACCGCCGCGCCGCAGCCGCAGGCCGCCGATGGTAGATCCTGGCACGATCAGAAGTTGCAGCAGCACCACGATAAGCAGGACAAGGCCGAGCGCGACCTGCTGCCAGGCGGTGTCGATCGCTTTCAGGTTCAAAATGTCTGGCAGGATCTGCGTGATCAGCACGCCGACGACTGTCCCGCGCACCGTGCCGACACCGCCCGTCAGCAGCGTGCCGCCAACGACGACGGCGGTGATAGCGTTGAGTTCGTAACCCTGCGCCGCCGTCGGCGGAGCCGAGAGCAGCCGCGAGGCCAGCAGGATGCCGGCCAGCCCCGAAAGCGCGCCGCTAATGGTATAGACGAGCAGCTTGACCCGACGCACCTGCACGCCGAGCAACCCCGCCGCTGCCTCGTTCCCGCCCACGGCGAAGACGTGGCGGCCAAAGCGCGTGTAGCGCAGGACATAGGCCAGGATAATAAAGGCGGCGACGGCGACAATCAGACTGAAGGGGACACCCAGCACGCTCCCCTGTCCAATATCCTGGAAGAGGCCCGTGCTATTCGCGCTAACAGCCGAGGCGCCGGCCCCCGAGGAACCACCGTGGTAGACGGCCGCGGCCTGCAGCGCGACGCCGCGCGCCACCGAGAGCATGGCCAGCGTCACGATGAACGGTGGGACGCGCGTAAACGCGACGCCCAGCCCGTTGACCAATCCGATGAGTCCTGTCACAACGAGGGGGACAATGATCGCCGGAATCACGCCGTAGAAGGACATCGCGGCCGCACAGAAGGCTCCTACCGCCAGCACCGAGCCAACCGAGAGGTCGATGCCGCCGGTCAGGATGGCGAGCATCTGGCCGGTCGCCAGGATAGCGAAGATGGGGATTTCACCGGCCAGGCTCAGCAGGTTCGACCCTGTCAGGAAGTCCGGCGAGAGCAACGCGCAGACGATGATGAGTACCACGAGCAGCACGGTCGCGACTTCGCGCTGGACGGCGGAGAGGACGCGCCCCGCGAAGGGCGGTGTCTCTGGCGACGGAACGGGTTCGGGTGTGGTGGCCTCTGGCTGCACGATTACCTCCAAGTCGAAAGTCGGAAGTCGGAAGTCGGAAGAACGTTTGATGCTACTGTAGGCGTCATGGCGAAAGCATTTACCACTGTTCCATACCCTCCAACTATCGACTTCCGACTTCCGACTAACTCTCGCCGCCGGCCTGCAAAATAACGGCGCCGGCAATGATAAGCCCCTGGACGATGAGCTGCGCCGGCCGCTGCAGGCCGACCTGGATGATGAGCGCGTTCAACACGGTCAGAATAAGACCGCCGACGAGCGTGCGCCACACGCCGCCCACGCCCCCGAGCAGTGACGTGCCGCCCACGACGACCGCCGAGATCGCCTGCAACTCGTAGTACAGGCCGTCGTTAAAGGGGTCGGACGTGGCGTTGTATGAGGCGAACAGCACGCCAGCCAGCCCCGCGAGGAGGCCGCTCACGGCGTAAACGACGATTTTGACGCGGTCGGCCGAGATGCCCGAGAGCCGCGCGGCGCGCTCGTTGCCACCGACCGCGAAGACGTAGCGGCCCGGCACGGTGCGGGTGAGGAACAGCGCCGCGAGCGCGAACACGACCAACACCAGGATAACCGAGACAGGGATGCTCCCGATAACGGGCACAGGGCCGATCTGCGCGATGGCGATGTTGTCAAAGTTCGTCGCGCTGCTCACGTCCAGCGTATGGCCGTGGCCGCCGCCGCCCGTGATGAGTTGAGCCAGGCCGCGCGCGGCGATCGACATAGCCAGCGTCACCACGATAGGTTGGATGCGCGCCTTGGTGATGATGGCGCCCGAGATGCCGCCGAGCAGCGTGGTCAGCGCGATGGGTAGCACGAAGACCAGGATGAGCGGTGTGCTCGACGACGCGCCGCCGCCGACCAGTATGCCCGCCAGGGCCGAGCCGACGGCCAGCAAGGAACCGACCGAGAGGTCGATGCCGCCAGTCAGGATAACGAGGGTCTGCCCCACGGCGATGAGCGCCGCGTTCAAAGCGAAGATCTGCAGCTGCGCGCGTAGGTTGTCCGCCGTCAGGAAGTTGGAGTTGAGCCCCTCGGCGACGATCAGCAAGATAACCAGCGCGCCGATGGCTCCGAAGCGCCGCAATAGGACCTGCGCCCGCCGGCCGGCGGAGCGCCCGCGCGCCCGCGCCGTCGGAACGGTATTGCCCGGCCCCACAGGCCCGTCACCACCGGCGCGCGTCTCCCCAATGGTCTGGACGCCTCCTGTCTCCATGCGTGTGCGCCTATCCTTCCGAGATTGCTTTCATGATACGGTCTTCGTTGGCCTCGGCGTGCGCGAACTCGCCGAGCTTATGGCCGTTGTTCAGCACGATGACGCGGTCACTGCCCTCGATAACTTCCTCCAATTCGGACGAAATCATCAGGATACTCATGCCCTGCTCGCGCGCCAACTCGTCGATCAACGTCTGAATCTCGCGCTTGGCGCCGACATCGATGCCGCGCGTCGGCTCGTCGAGAATCAGCACTTTGGGATTGCGGCAGAGCCAGCGCGCCAGGATAACCTTCTGCTGGTTGCCTCCTGAGAGATTGCGGATGGGCGTAGCCGGACTGGGCGTGCGGATATCGAGGCGGCGGATCATCTCGTCGACGACGCGGCGCTGGCGTCCCATGTCGAGCACGCCCAGGCGCGTGAAGAGCGGGAGCGCGGCCAGGAGAATATTGTCGCGCACGCTGAGCGCCGGCACGATGCCTTCGGTCTTACGGTCCTCCGACACGAGCGCCAGGCCATCGCGCACGGCGTCACGCGGAGAGGTGATGCGGCGCGGCTTTCCCTCTACGGCAATGGTCCCGGACTCGGCGCGGTCGGCGCCGAAGATCGTGCGCACCAACTCGGTGCGGCCCGAGCCGAGCAGACCCGCCAGGCCCACGATCTCGCCCTTATGCACGCGCAAGCTCACGTCGTCGGGCATATTGCCACGCGTGAGGTGTGCGACATCGAGCACAGTCTCCCGATCCACCGTCGTATCAGCCGCGGAGAAAGCGGTCAGTCCCTGCGCGCGCACCTCTTCCGGGTCGCGCCCCAACATCATCGCCACCAGGCCCAGCGTGTCGGTCTCGGCGATGGACAGCGTGGCCACGAGGCGTCCGTTGCGCAGGACCGTCGCGCGGTCGGCCAGCGTGAAAATCTCTTCCATGCGATGGCTGATGTAAACGACGCCAACGCCGTTCTGCTGGAGGCGGCGGATCACGTCGAAGAGCACGCGCACTTCAGCCGTATCGAGTGAGGACGTTGGCTCGTCCATCACCACCAGCACGGCGTGCAACGACACGGCGCGCGCCAGCGCCACCATTTGCTGCAAGGCCACACTCAGGTTCATGACCGGTACGCCGAGGTCAACGCGCACGCCCAGCCCATCGAGTACGGTCTTGGCCTCACGGCGCATGCGCGCCCAATCGACGCGACCGAAGGCGCCGCGCGGCTCGCGTCCCAAGAAGATGTTCTCAGGCGCCGTCATATAGGGCGCCAGGTTGACTTCCTGATAGATCGTGGCGATACCGGCGTCCTGCGCCGCGGCGGGCGTACTGAAAGACACCTCACGACCTTGCAGCGTGATGCGTCCGCTGTCTTTGGAATAGGCGCCCGTCATAATCTTGATAAGCGTCGATTTGCCAGCGCCGTTGTGCCCCACCAACGCGTGCACCTCACCCTGACGCACGTCGAAGTCGACGCCGTCGAGCGCCTGCACGCCGGTGAAGCCCTTGGAGATGCCACGCATCTCGAGCAGGGTGTCGGAGGCCATGGCGTTCCTTAAGCTACGAAAGACTTTTAGTCATAAGTATAAACCGTTTAGTGGAGGCATACAGCCTGAGCCTGCGGTCGCGCCCCAAAATTGTGACACACGGCCTGACCTTAAAAGGTCATGGCAGACGACAGACCTTGAAAGGTCAGCCGCTGTGTGAGACCTTTTAAGCCATGGTCTTTTAAGGCCAGGCCAGCGACGCGCGCCATCACCATCGTGGGGCGCCACGCGACCGCAGTCGCAGGCGTTAGGCGTGCTAGAAACTAGAAGCCCGTCGAGAGCAGGCTCGCGGCGTTGGCTTTGGTGTAGGTGTGGTCCTGCACCTGGTTGAACGTCGGGATCTTCTGGCCGGCGAAGTATTTGTCGATGATGTCGAAGGTGACCGGACCGAAGTGCGGGTTGGACTGCACACAGACCGAGAAGACGCCGTCGGCGACGTACTGGATGGCGCGCTTCGAGCCGTCGATCGAGCCGATGTACATCTTCTTGGTGATCCCGGCCTGCTTCAAGGCCTGTAGGGCGCCCACGGCCATGTCGTCATTGGCCGCGTAGATCATGTCGATCTTGGAGCCGTACTTGCTGATGAAGTTGGTCATCACTTGCTTGCCGGTCACAAGCGTGAAGTCGCCGTCCTGCGCGCCGAGCGACTTGAAGCGCGGCACGCCGTCGATGACCTCATGGAAGCCGGTGTGGCGGTCGATCGCCGGTGAGGCACCGGTCGAGCCGAGCAACTCGACGTAGTTGATCGGGCCTCTGGTATTGGCCACCATCCAGGTCGCGACCTTCTTGGCTTGCTGGATGAAGTTGGACTCGATAACGGTGACGTAGTCGACGCCAGCCTTGCCCGCGCTGGTGCGGTCAATCTCGATGACCGGCACGCCGGCCTTGATGGCGTTCTGCGTCGCGGCGCGTAGCGGCTGAATCTCGCGCGGGGTCAGCACGATCAGGTCGCACTTAGCGGCGATAAGGGTGTTGACGTCGGTGACCTGCTGATTGGTATCACTATGGGCGTTGGTGAACTGGTAGGAATACTTGTTGGCGCGCAGTTTAGCCTCATTGGCCATGCTGTCCGTTTCGGTCACACGGAAGCCGTTGTTGAGCTCGCTCTGCGAGAAGCCGATCTTGTATTTAGACTTCTTCATCGGGTGCGCGGGTGTAACGTTCGGGTTGGTCGCGGCCATCACGGAGAGGGCGTTGAAGGGATCGAGCGCGCTGGCGGCAGCGGCGGCGGTCAGGCCAAGCCCGGCGGCGGCGCGCAGGAAGTCGAAGCGGTTGATGCGCCCGGAGCGCAATTCGGTGGCAAGTTTATCTAGTTCACGCATGTCTTAATCATCCTCGATATGAGATACAGCACGACGACGTGGTCGCAATAAATGCGGAATATGTGGGAAAACGGCAAAAGCACCGTGTCTGATGGAGCGGCGGCAGATCCTCGGGCTGCGCGGCCGTGGCGTCATATGATCCGGGGGCAGGGCCGGATGTGCGGCGCGATTTGTAGCGAGAGAGGAGCCTTACCGTCCCCATCATAAGCGCGCCACCTATGATTGTTATCAATCGTAGAGGTTTCGCGCGCGCGCTTCAATGTAAGTATTGCCGGATTACGTCCCGAATATCCGGGAAAGTCGGAAGTCGGAAGTCGGAAGTCGGAAGTCGGAAGTCGGAAGTCGGAAGTCGGGAGTCGATCGTATTCCCAAAGGGCAAAGCGTCACGCAATGCCGCGTAGGACTTGACTTGCAGATTACTTCCGACTTCCGACTATCGACTATCGACTATCGACTATCGACTTCCGACTTCCGACTTCCGACTTCCGACTTCCGACTTCCGACTTCCGACTATCGACTATCGACGATACCGTCGACCTGCTCACTCATGGCCCGCGCCGCCTCGACCGGTGTGCGATGGCCGAGCATGACGGCCTGCGTTTCGCTGATAACCGGCGTGGGCGTGTTCTCGGCGAACAGTTGCGTGTGCGCGAGCAGGTTCGGTTGGTACACGATGGATGGCAACTGCGCGACGAATGGGCGTAGGTAGGGCCAGATGCGCGTCGTATGCAGGCGTGCGCGCGCGCTGTTGTCGGCCGGAATCTGGCCCGACTCGGCCCAGTCGAGGGCGTGGCTGTTGAGCCAGGCAATGAGGCGCATCGCCGCCGCGACGTGCGCGCCATCCGGCGTATTGACCACGCCGAGCGTGTGCGAGTTGGCCCAGACGGCCGGACGCGGGCCGATGCGCGGCAGGGGCGCCGTCAGCAACTCGATCCCGGCCCGCCGCGCGCCCTGGATATACCAGGGTCCTTGCTGGTACATGCTTACCGTCCCCGCGATGAAGTCCGCGTCGGCCGACCCCTCGCGGGGCATGGCGACGTGACGATTGGCAATCATGTCACGCAAGAACGTGAAGGCGCGCACGCCCGCCGCGCTGTCGACGACGCAGCGTGTCCCGGTGGGGTCCATGAAGCGGCCGCCAAACTGGTAGAGCAGGCTGTACCACTGACGGAAGCACTCCACATCCCCGGCAGGGACGGCGTAGCCCCATTCGTGGCGCGCCGCGTCGGTCAGCCGGGCCGACCACTCGTCCAGCGCCGCGGCGTCACCCGGCGGACGCCGCGGGTCCAGGCCGGCGCGGCGTGCGGCGGCCGCGTTGATGTAGAGGCCAAGTGGGTGGATATCGAGCGGAACGGCGTAGAGGCCGCCGTCGACATGGCACAGGCGCCACGGCGGTGGAAAGAAATTGGCGGCGCTGGACAGGAACCGCCGCGCCTCGGACGTGATGTCGCGCAGCATGCCGCGCGCGGCGAACTCGGCCACCTCGGTGGCATGGAGGCATATGACATCGGGCGGCGTACCGCCGTCGAACTCCTCGCGCCAGCGATCGAAGATCAGGTCCCAATTGTACAGGGTCAGCGTCACCTGCACGTCTTGGTGCGTATTGTTGAAGAGGCCGACCAGGCGCTGCATCACCGCCCCATCCGGCCCCGTCCAGCCGCCCCAGAAGGCCAAGCGCGTGACATCCTTCCCACTCACCGGGGCCTTCGTCACGCGCGAATGGATGAACGCGGGAGCCGTCGCGGCGCCCGCGAGGCCCAAAGAGAGCGCGGCGCCGGAGCGGAACAAGCCGCGGCGCGTCGGGAAGTGAGGGCCTGGGCCTGCGACTGAAGTCGCATGGCAAACGACGGACACTGAAGTGTCTCCTGGCGCGTAACTGTCCATCTGGCGTATCACCGGGTCTCCAGGTGTGGCGTCCTGAGCGGCTTTAGTCGCCCTGGTTTGCCATGCGATTTCAGTCGCAGGCCCATGATATCGGCGTCTCAATCGTCGCATTACGGCGCCTCCGCCAGCGAGCCGGCGGGCAGTTCTTGTCGCCGGCGCTCGCGGTATTCGGCGGGCGAGAGGCCGACCGTGGCGCGGAACATCGTGGCGAAGTGGCGCGGGCTACCGTAACCAACCTGCTCGGCGATCTCGTAGACCTTCGACGAGGAATCGGCCAGTAGCGCGCAGGCCCGCCGCATACGCGTGCGGATGATGTACTCGCCAAGCGGCTCGCTCGTCACGTCTTTGAAGAGCTCGCCCAAATACTTGGCGTTGAGGTGTACGCGCCGCGCCAATGTGGTGATCGTCAGGTCTCCGTCGAGATGCTCGTCGATATAGGAGCGTAGCTCGGCGATCGTGCCGCGCGGCGCGTGGCGCTGCGCCACCGCATGCGCCGCGCGCACGGCATGCGTCGCCAGGTAGACGAGGCGCGTCTCCAACTCGCCAGCGTCGACCGCCTCGAGCAGGAACGTGCGGGGATCGTGCCGCGCGTCGAGGATCGCGTCGACGCGCACGCCCCGCTCCTGCACATGGTTGATCAAGAGCACGACCATCTCGACCCATAGCGCACGCGCCGCGCCGGGGGCCAACCGGCCGCGCAGATAGGCCATGAACTCTCCCGCCGCGCGCGCCGCGTCCTCTTCCGATCCCTGCGTCACCGCGCCGAGGAGCGCGTCGCGGCGCCCGTGCGGCAACGCCGGCCAGCGCTCCGCTTGCGCCGCCGGTCGCGCGGACAACAACTCCCAACACAACAGCGGCGTGTCGTTCGCGCCGGATGTATAGTAGTCGGCGCGCGCGATCGCCTCCGCATAGGCGGTCTTGAGGTCATCGAAACCGCTGCTCGGCCGCGCCACGGTTACCAGCGCCGGCCATCCTGCTGTGCACAGGGCGGCGTGTAGCGCCCGCGCCGCCGTCGCCGCGCGCGCGCACTCTCCGCCATCGAGCGGAAAGAGCGCGCAGTAGTAGCCGTAGCCGTCGAGGACGACGGTCGCCGCGGGTAGGTGATCGCGACAACAGGCGCCGAGAGCGTCCTCCCACGACAGCAGGGCCGCGCGCTCCCGCTCTTGGCTCTGTGACGGGTCCTGGTCCTTGACGGGGTATACCAGGATAAGCCCCCACGCGCGCGACGGCGGCAGGCACGCGGACAGCGCCGCCGCATCGACGGCGCCGCCGTCGAGCAAGCGCCGCACCGTCTGCTCGGCGGTGATGCGCGCGGCCTCCAGGCGCAACCGCTCGTCCTGGCGCTCCGCGGCGATCCCCGCGCGCAAACGCGCCAGGATCTCCAGCAACTGGTCCGCGTCGACCGGCTTGAGCAAGTATTCGGCGACGCCGAGTCCGATGGCGCGGCGCGCGTACGCGAAATCGTCGTACCCGCTGAGGATGATGGAGCGCAGCCCCGGCCGCGCCACGCGCAGGCGCTCGATCAGGTCGAGGCCGCTCAGACCCGGCATACGTATATCCGTGCACACGATGTCGGGAGAGGTTTCCTCGGCCAGCCGCAGCGCTTCCAGACCATCGGCGGCCGCTCCGACGACGGTGAACTCGGGCGCCTCGCGCTGGATCAACGCGGCCAGGCCACGGCGCACCAGGTCTTCGTCATCGGCGATTAGCAAGCGAAACATCGTCGTTCCTCTCCTCATTTACCCTATCTACCACATCCGTCACATCCGTCACGAACGGCGTCGTCTTCTCCACCCCCTCCACCACCCCCTCCACGCGCAAGGTCCGCGGGAGCGTCAGCGTCACGCGCGTCCCCTCGCCCGGCGCGCTGGCGATGCTCACGCCGTACGTGGGTCCGTAATACAGCTTGAGACGCTTGTGCACATTAGCAAGCCCGATTGAGCGGCGGTCGCGCGGCGCCTCTTCCTCCAGTTGAGCGCGCACCGTCGTGAGCCGCGCGGCGTCCATACCGGCGCCATCATCCTCGATGGTCAGCGCCAGGTCGTCCCCCATGCGACAGCCGCGCACGACGACACATCCCGCGCCGGGCCGCGGCTCCAGCCCATGATAGAGCGCGTTCTCGACCAGCGGTTGCAGCGTTAGCTTGGGCACGATACAGCCAAGCAGCGCCGGGTCCACCTCGACGGACATACTGATGCGGTCGCCATAGCGCATGCGCTGCACCACCAGGTAGTGCCGCACATGCTCCAGTTCGGCGTCGAGCGGGATCAGCGCCTCGGCTGACGAGAGAGTCAGGCGCAGCAGGCGGCCGAGCGAGGTGACCATGCGCGAGATGTCGCGGTCGCCGTGCGTCAGCGCCATCATATTGATAGACTCCAACGTATTGTAGAGGAAATGAGGGTTTATTTGATTCTGCAGCGCATGTAGTTCGGCCTCGCGCTCGTGGAGTTGCGCGCGCAACACGTCGTCGACGAGGCGGCGCAACTCGTCGAGCATAGTGTTGAAGCCATGCGCCAGTTGCCCGACGTCGTCCTCAGACTGTACCACGATGCGCGTCGTCAGGTCGCGCTCCTCGACACGGCGCATGGCCCCGCGCAGCTGCCGCAGCGGGCGGGTCAGCCGCCCCAGCACGAGCGTCGCGCACAGCGCGCCGGCCACGATGCACAGCACGGCCACGCTCAGGATGAACGCACGTAAGTAGTTGGCCCCGGCGAGCAGCCGCGCGGCCGGCACGACGCCGGCGACGACCCACCCGCTTGCCACCGAGCGATCGCTCGTCGCCAGCAGTGACTGGCCAGCGATGTCGAGGCGCAACCGGCCTGGTCCGGCCACAGCGCCCTGCCGCGCCGCTATCTTGCGCGCCAGCAACTGTGTCGCCGCATCCGGGTCGATGGGATAGACGACAGCGCCCTGCCCGGTCGCGATGATCAAGCGCCCCTGTGTGCCCAGGCTGACCCGCTGCGCCACGCTGGCCAGCGCCGAGGCCTCGAGGTCGACGCGCACGACGCCGAGGCGCGCGCCCCGCGCATCGTGGAGGGCGCGCACGAGCGAAACGACCTTGCCCGTCGCCACCAGGATCATCTCCTGTCCGCGCGTGGGCAGATAGACCGTGTGCGGGTCGGCGCGCAGGGCCGCCTGATACCAATCAGCCGTCGTCGTGAAGGGGTGCGGCGTGAGATCGCCCGAGGCGGTCCAGGAAAACAGGGCGCCGTTGCTCGTAGCCACATAGATCCCAGCGAGGTCGAGGTGGGCGTGACCCAGGTAGGACAACTCGTAGCGCATATCCGCCACGTCCTGATAGCTGGGCGTGGCGGGCGGCCCCGACTGGTAGGAGTGCAGGATGCGCTGGACGTTGGCGGACAGGAATGGGTAGTAGGTCAGGCGCGCGGCCTGTTGCTCGTAGCTATCGAGATTGGCGCGGATATCGCCGGTCAATTGGGCCGAGAAGTCCTGCGCGTTGCGCTCAATCGTCGTCGTCGCCGTTTCATAGGCGGCGAGAGCCACCACGATCAACGGAACACTGATAAGGATCAGGTACGAAAGGTACATCTTCGTACGCAGACTAGCGCGCCGCCACCATAACCGCGCCACGCGCGGAGAGATGAACCGCGTTACCTGAAGCATACCTATCGCACCACCCGCGCTACAACAGCCTATTAGTGGCTATGGTAGCAGAAAAGCGGCGTGGCGCCGAGGCGCCCAGCGGGCGGGGTATACCCCATGATTGTGAGACGCGGCCTGCGACTGAAGTCGCATGGCACACCACGGCGACTAAAGTCGCTTGAGGCGCCACGTCAGCGACACTTCAGTGTCCGTCATTTGCCATGCGACTTTAGTCGCAGGCCCACGGCGGGCGCCATCACAATCATGAGGCGCGCCCAGCGGGTGCCAGCGCGAAAGGACGTATAGGCCCTTGACCCTACCTCCCCATCAGGCCTATACTGCACTTGCGCTGAGATAACTGGCCCGCGTCATGTTGGCGAGGGACATGGTTGTTGGACATGCGCGACGGCGCCGGAGTGGCGGAATGGCAGACGCGGCGGTCTCAAACACCGCTGAGGGCAACCTCGTGTGGGTTCGACTCCCACCTCCGGCACCCTCCTTTAGTGATTAGTAGTTAGTGTTTAGTGACGCGTTGGCTCCAATAAACCTTTCTAATTACTAATCACTCGACTTACTAATCACTCGACACTCAGAATTCGGATGTCCCTATGTCTCGCTTAGGTGTACTAACGTCCGGGGCCGACTGCCCCGGCTTGAACGCCGTGGTTCGCGCCGTCGTGGGGCGCGCCGCCCTCTCCGATTGCGCCACCGTCGGCATTATGAACGGCTGGGCCGGCCTGCTCTCGCTCGACGCGCACGTCGTCAACGAAACGACCGTACGCGACATCTTGCCGCTCGGCGGCACGATCCTCGGCGCGGGGCGCCTCAACCCCATGCGCGAAGGCGACAACCGCCTCGAAGAGGTGATGGCCGCGCTCGATACCCTGGAAATCGACGGACTCATCGTCATTGGCGATAGCGACGGCCTCGCCGCCGCGCACACGATGGCCAAGCGCGGTGTGCGCGCGGTCGGCGTGCCGGGCACGATGGACAACGACGTGGGCGGCACCGACTACTGCATCGGCTATGACTCGGCCGTTAGCACCGTCGCCGACGCAGTGGACAAACTACAGACAACGGCCAGCGCCCACCACCGCGTGATGGTCGTCGAGGCAATGGGCCGCGACACGGGATGGGTCGCGCTGGCCGGCGCGCTTTGTGGGAGCGCCCACATGGTGTTGGTCCCCGAGATCGACGTGAGCATCGACGACGTGGTACAGCGGTTGCGCGCCCGTCACGACGCCGGACGCGATTTCACGATCATCGTCGTGGCCGAAGGTATGCGGGTCGCCGGGCTGCCAGCGCCGGCGGAAGAGCAACCACGCACGACCCTGGCCGCGCGCATCGCCCGGCCCAGCATCGGCGAGATCATTGCCATGGAGATCGAGGAGCGCACCAGCTACGAGACGCGCGTGACCGTGCTGGGCCACCTACAGCGCGGCGGCTCGCCGACCGTGTACGACCGCATGATGGCGACGCGCTTCGGCGTCATGGCCGTCGATTTGGCGCGGGAGGGGCAGTGGGACCGCATGGTCGCGCTCAAGGGCAACAGAATCATGGCTGTGCCCCTGGCCGAAGCCAAGCGCCGCCGCCCCGCCGACACCGCGCTCTATGAGTTGGCTACGCTGTTCAGTTGAAAGGGATGCCTTTATCGAGTGTACGGGGCCTGCGCTTAAAAGCGCATGGCAGGGACTGGACCTTGAAAGGTCTCAACGGCGACCGGGTTCGACGACTTCGTGTCGCGCTTTTAAGCGCCGTACCCTGCCATGCGCTTTTAAGCGCAGGCCCCGTACGCGCGAAGATCACCGCGCGCTGACCGCTAACTCCCCTTTGTCGCGCGGCAAGGGCGCGACGCCCCGTTCGCGCAGGACGCGCCGCACGGTCGCGTACATGCGGTCGACCGTGAGATAGTGCATGCAATCGGTGTTGCCGTACGGGCACTCGGCCGTGGCGAGGGCGTTGTAGCACGGCGAGCAGCCCATATCCATGCGCAGCACGACAGCGGTCTGTCCAGGACGCGGATATGGCCCGCTGAGGCCGGGGTCGGTCGGACCGTATACCGATACCGTCGGTTTATTGAGGGCCACGGCCATGTGCAGCGGACCGCTATCGCCGCTCAACACGAGGTCGCAGCGCGCCAATAGGGCGGCCAGTTCGTTTAGCGAGGTCTGGCCCGTCAACACCAGTGGGGTCGTGTCCATCGCCGCCGTCACCTCCTCGGCGATCGGCAGTTCACTCTTCGACCCCGTCAGGACCACAGTGGCGCCGTACTCTTTGTGCAGACGGTCAGCCAACGAGGCCCAGTGCAGGGCCGGCCAGCGCTTGGCGCTGCCGTTGATCGAGCCGGCATGGACACCGATGAGCAAGGTATCAGGCGTCACGCCCCGTTCCGCCAGCAGCCGCGCTACGCGCTCCGTCGCGCCCTGCTCGACATCTAAATGCATGTAGCGCGGGGGGGAGGACGCGCCGGCCAACGCGGCCAGCCGCAGGCACCAGCGCGCCTCGTGCTCACGATGGTCGTAGCGCATACCGGGCAACGTGCGCGTGTGCAAGAGCGGGTAGGCCTCCTTGCGGTAGCCGATGCGATGCGTGGCCCCGCTCATGAAGGCCCAGATGCTGGCCGTCAGACCGAACAGACTGACGGCCAGGTCGAAGCGCTGGCGGCGCAGGAGTAGGTAGAAATCGAGCCACTTCTTGAGGGTCACGGGATTCAGCAGGCTGCGTAGCGAACGGATCTCGTTGGTGTCGAGGGTCACGACGCGCGTCACGAATGGATAGCGCGCGGGGATGTCAGCCGTGTAGGGGAGCGTCATCATCCAGATCTCGGCCTGGGGGTAACGCTCATGTAGAGCCTCGACCGCCGGCATAGAGAGCAACACGTCGCCCAGCAGATCGAGCCGCAACACCAGGATCTTACGCACCTTGTCCGGCTCGAAGCGCGGATACGGCGCCTTCAACGCGGCGAGGCGCCCCCACAGGCCGATGACGCCAAAAAGCGCCCACAATAGGGCCTGCAGGAAATGGATGATCGCATCCTTGATCACGCGGTCCAGTCGTTTCAAGACGCGTCCTCGTCGGGGGAAATATTGTTCAGGGACAAGGTCATCCGTTGTGCGGTCGTCATACCGGCACGTCCTCATTAGCCGCCATACACGCTCTCATCTCCAGTATCCCATACCAATGTGAGCCCTTACCCCGTCAAATCGCGGGCGAAGCTCGTCCCCGCAGGCAAGGGCGGCAGGCCGAGCAGCGCGGCGACGGTAGCGCCGAGGTCCGCGAAGCTGGCGCGCGTGCCAAGATCGACGCCGGGGCGGACCGGCGCGCCGGCCACGAGTAGGGGCACGTACTCGCGCGTGTGGTCGGTACCGGGCCCGACGGGGTCGACGCCGTGGTCACCCGTGATGAACAGCACATCGCTCACGCCCATGGCCTCTTGGATGGCCGGCAGGGCGTCGTCGAAGTCCTTGAGGGCGCGCGCGTAGCCGTGCGGGTCTTTGCGGTGGCCGTAGATCATGTCGAACTCGATCAGGTTGGTGAAAATGATGCCGCGCGACGGCCCTTTCAAGGCCGCAAGCGTGGCCGCGATGCCGTCGGGGTTGTTGAGCACATGCGCGGAGGACGTGACGCCGCGGCCGGCGAAGATATCCTGGATCTTGCCGATGCCCTGTACCTCCAGGCCGGCCTCTACGGCACGGTCGAGCAAGTGCGGATACGGCGGGGACAGCGCCCAGTCGCGCCGCGCCTCGTTGTCGCGCGTGTAGTGACCGCTAGTCCCCACGAAGGGGCGCGCGATGACGCGCCCGACAGCATGTGGATCGCGCAGCAGCGCGCGCGCGCCTTCACAGATGCGATAGAGTTCGGGCAACGGCACGATGTCTTCGTGGGCGGCGATCTGGAACACCGAGTCGCCCGAGGTATAGACGATCAGCTTACCCGTACGCACATGCTCGTCACCCAACTCAGCGATGATGTCCGTGCCCGACGCCGGTTTGTTGCCGATGACGCCGCGCCCAGCCATCGCTTCAAATGGTATGAGAACCTCGGGCGGAAAGCCGCGCGGATAGAACGGCGGAGCCTGCTGTGATACGACGCCGATCATCTCCCAGTGGCCAGTCACGGTGTCTTTGCCGGGCGACTGCTCGGCCATGCGTCCGTAGGCGCCATCCGTATCTTGGCGCGGGGCGATGCCGGCGAAGCGGCCGATGTTGCCCAAGCCCAGCCGCTGCATGTGCGGCAGGTCAAGCCCGCCGACCGCCTCGGCGGTATGGCCGAGCGAGTCGGCCAGGACATCAGCCTCCCCGAACTGAGCCGCGTCGGGCAGCGCGCCAACGCCGACGCCGTCCAGCACGATGATTATGGCGCGTTCTATCGGCGTCATGATTGTCGCGGCTGCCCTTCGCGGATAACGCCCAACAGCTCATCGCGCTTCTGCTCCATCAACTGCTGGTTGTCGGCCTCGACATTGAGGCGCAGCAGCGGCTCGGTGTTGGAAGGACGCACGTTGAACCACCAAGTGGGGTAGGTGATGGTGATACCGTCGAGCGTGTCGAGCGCGCCGTCCTTGTAGCGCTCTTTGAGCTCGTTCTCCTTGGCCTGCGTGTCGGACACATGCGAATTGATCTCGCCACTGCGTACGCGCGTGCACAGCTCTCGGATCAGCTGCGAGACCGGCTTGCCCGCCTCGGAAACAACTTCGAGCACGGTCAAGAGCGCGATGAGCCCCGAGTCGGCGAACCAGAAGTCGCGGAAGTAGAAATGTCCCGAGTGCTCACCGCCGAAGATAGCGTTGTTCTCGCGCATTTGCGCCTTGATGAAGGAGTGCCCCACGCGCGTGCGGAGGGCGTGGCCACCCATCTGGTCGACCATTTGGGGCACGCAGGTGGAGACATTGACGTTGTACAGGACGGTGCTGCCGGGGTTCTTGCGCAGCAGCGAACGCGCCACCAACTGCGTAACCGCGCTGCCGTCCACGAGGTCGCCCTTCTCGTCGACAATGAAGACGCGGTCGGCGTCGCCGTCGAAGGCCGCGCCAATATCGGCGCCGCTGTCGCGCACCAGCTTCTGTAGGTCGACCATGTTCTCAGGCTCGATCGGCGAGGCGGGGTGGTGTGGGAAATTACCATCGGGCTCGAAGTAGAGCGGTTCGAGCGTGATCGGCAAGCCCTGCATAGCGGCGGGCACGGTGATGCCGGCCATACCGTTGCCGGCGTCGACGGCGAGCTTGAGCGGACGCAGCTTGGCGGGGTCGATGAATGAGCGCACCTCGGCCACGAAGCCGCGCAGCACGTCCTGGTGTGAGACCCCGCCGCGCTCGGACTTAGGGGCAGGAGGGTTAGAGAGCGCGATCTTCTTGATGTCGTCGAGGCCGGTCTGCGACGAGACGGGGACGGCCCCGGCGAGGCAGAACTTGAGGCCGTTGTACTGCTTGGGGTTGTGCGAGGCCGTGATCATGACCCCGGCCGGGTAGCCGAACTTGCCGACGGCGAAGTAGAGTTCATCGGAGCTGACCATGCCAAGGTCAATCACCTCAGCGCCCTGCTCGGTGACGCCATCCTTGAACGCTTCGAACAAGGCCGGCGAGGAGAGGCGCATGTCGCGGCCGACAGCGATGCGCGAAACGCCGAAATGCTCGATCGCGGAGGCGCCGACGACGCGGGCCACGTCCTCGTTCATCTGATCGGGGTAGGTGCCGCGGATGTCGTAGGCCTTGAAGATGTCCGGGTTGATCATACTTCGGTCCTCATAGCTGGCTATTTTTACTATTATGTATGTAGCGCCTAAAGTATCACACACCCGTGTCATGTACCCCATGGATACATCCAGGGGCTTGCAGAAGCCCTCCACCTTCGACACACAGACATCCCGGCAGGGACCACGAGGCCGCATGACCACAGGCCGAGTCCTGCCACGCGAAGGTGTACGGCCCCATCAGACAAGAATCCAGGCCCTCTCGTCGCCGCCTGGCGGGTTCTCCCCGCTTATCTTGTCCCATCGCATCGCATGAAACGATGCGGACACGCGCAACCGTCCGCACAACCGGGTCCACCTGGTCTGGTCAGGAGTTGTGCCTTTTGCGGAACGGATACCCTATGTTATCATGGATGCGCCGCGCGTCGCGGCCCATCAGCTACCGCCCTCCCCTGTGGGGGCCCGATTCCTCCCCATGGCTGAAGCCAAGGGACTCCTGGGAGTTTTTTGTTGACTGGCACAAATAGCGCCCGCCCGTCCGGCCGTGTCATTCGCGAACGTCAATCTCGTCGACGATCGCCGTCACCGCGTAATCCGGCAGAGACAACTCCACGAAGGACGGCAATCCGAGCCGCTGCCACAGTGGGAAGGGCGCAACGCCAGCCCGATAGGCCACGAAAAGCGCAATAACGGTACCATGCGCGACGATAATGCTGTTCTCTCTCCCAGTGTGAGCGAGGTTTGATTCGAGTCGAGCCTATACGACTATACTGCGGTTCATAGGCCAGCAATCTGGGGATCATTCTCATGGACGACTCCGTCATGCAATTCTACGATCAACTCGCCGGCGCCTACCACCTCATCTTCGCCGATTGGCGCCAGGCGATTCGGCGGCAGGGCGGCGTGCTGGACGAGATCATACGCCACCAGCTGGAGGGCGCGCCTCTCTCCGTCCTCGACTGCTCCTGCGGGATCGGGACGCAGGCTATCGGGCTGGCCGAACGTGGCTACCGCGTCCACGGGACCGACATCAGCGCGGCGGCGGTCGGGCGCGCCAAGCGAGAGGCGGAACTGGCGGGCGTCGAAATCACCTTTGGCGTCGCCGATCTGCGCGCCCTGGATACGCAGATCGACGGCAGGTTCGAAATCGTTATGTCATGTGACAACGCGCTGCCGCATCTGCTGAGCGCGGAAGACGTGCGGCTGGCCGTCCACAATATGGGAGCCAAGCTGCGGGATGGCGGCCTGCTCCTCGTGGGCGCCCGCGACTACGACGCGCTCGTAGCGGAGAGACCGCGCTCCACATTGCCCCGTGTGTTCGACGACGCGGACGGCCGGCGCGTCGTGTTCCAGGTCTGGGATTGGCTGGACGACGGCCGTACGTACACGGTTACCCAGTTCATCCTGCATGAGAAGAAAGAGGGCGCGTGGGAGACGAATAGCTACGCCACGCGGTACCGCGCCCTGTCGCGCCACGAACTCGACGAGGTCCTCGACGACGAAGGTTTTTCCGATGTGACGTGGCTCATGCCGGACGAGAGCGGGTACTACCAACCCATCGTGACCGCGCGCAAGCGACGACGCGCGTAGGCTGGCCGAGGATGCTACTATTGCAGTATTGGTTGTTGTTACGCACGGAGGTATCGGCATGGCAAAAGTGATTCTCGACCTACCACCGGAGCTTGAACGGGGGCTTGAACAGATCGTCCAAAGCAGCGGACGGACGCAAGACGACGTCATGCGAGATGCATTACAGGCTTACATCCAACAAGGATACTCCGTATCCGGTCCAGCGGAGGCGGTCTTAGACGCGCCTTCGACTACCGAAGTCGGCCACGGGACGCACGAAGATCACGAGCAGGAGGAACCCTATGAGCGGCCGTTGCTACGATCCAAGGACATTATCGCGGACCCTAATATCAATAGCACGAACATCAATGAGTGGCTAGAGGCCAACTGGCTCAATCACCTCATTGACGAACAAGGGCAGCAGCCTCCGCCCATCATGCACCAGGACGATGTCGAGGCCCAAATAAGATCCCGTCAGCGTGGACACCCCTTCTTCAGGTCACTAGGCGCGGGAGATAATGCTGAATTGCAAGGCGAAGAAAGCGAGGACTGGCTCAAAGCCAATTGGCGGCCAGAGTGATAACACTGGATTCGTCCGGTGTTCTTGCATTTGTGAACTACGCGGATCGAAGGCACGCTCAAGTTCGTGACACACTGCTCGATGAAGTAGGGCCTCTCATCATACCTGTCAGTATCCTCTCGGAGATCACTTACATGATCGAGAGCAAGTTGACGTACGGCACGCTCGTGTCGTTTATCTCGGATATTGAAATGGGCAGTTATACATTGGATTGTGGCGAGCAGGACATCCCCCGCATTCGCGAACTCGTGCGCAGACACGCTGACTTCCCACTGGGCTTCGCCGACGCCGCCGTTATCGCCTGCGCCGAGCGCAATGGCGGCCGCGTGCTCACGCTGGATATGCGGCATTTCGGCGTGGTGGCGCGCGAAGGTACACTAATCCTATTGCCCGGTTGGGACAATCAGTAGCGACGACAAAGTAAACAGAACAAATAGAGTAAACAGAGTAAGGGATTGACATGGAACTGAGCGCGCGCAACCAATTGCAGGGGACCATCAAGAGCATCGAGACAGGCGCGGTGATGGCCGAGGTCGTGGTCGACGTGGGCGGCCAGGAGATGGTCGCCGCGATCACCGTGACCTCGACCGAGCGCCTGGGCCTCGCGGTCGGTGACACCGTGACCGTCATCGTCAAGTCGACCGACGTGATGATCGCCAAATAAAGGCGGACAACTTAGGGACGCCGAAAAACTACCATATCCCGCACGGCGTATACTTCCCTCATAAGGGCGGTGCCTAACGTCGCAGGACGAGGGGAGGGAACAGTGGACCTGACGGACGACCTCAAGGTGTTCTTGA
>JAABUM010001440.1_pt1 | contig 35799 bp, 30 predicted proteins | sample 5559161 | NCBI WGS metagenome assembly JAABUM01 (sample SAMN10711868, study PRJNA513369) | rock metagenome | isolation source: Antarctica rocks | place: Antarctica: Victoria Land, Siegfried Peak nord
CGTCCGTTCGATCTCTTGTAACGTCGCCCGCGGATGCGCCGCCCGCCAGTCCGCCAGCCCCGTGAACACATCTGCCGCTGTCACCGGCCACTGCTCCGCCCCTCGCTCCATGCCCATGCCCATCCTCTCTGTTTCCGCGCCTCCTGTTGCCTGCTAGTCTACCCCTTTTTCTGTCCGCGAAAAAGTGGCGCGCACCCGTGAACGCCGGGCGTGGGGGCGCGCCCTACGATTGTGCGGGGGCCAGGCGCGGCCGCTGGCCCGCCCCGCCGGGCGCGCCCCGGCGTCGCGCCGCCCCAAGGTCCTGTCCGTGTCGCCGCGCCGCCGGTGTGGCCGAGGACGCGCGGGGTGGGCGGCGGGCGTGTTCCTTGACACCCCCACCATCCATGCGACAATGGTCCTGGGAGGAGGACGCGCGTCCTCCGCAGGCGGGGCGCCGGGGCGCGGCGCGGACGCACGGCGTTGCACGAGAAGTGGTCGGCGGGCTGAGCGTTGTGCACGGGCGCGCGATCCGTGCGGGCCGCCCGTGCACCGCGCGTCTAGCGCCGCGCCGCACGGCGGGCCGCGTCTCACCATCGTGGGGCGCGCCCGTTCAGTGAACGCCTGGGAAGCCTTTTCCCCCTCACCCCCGACCCATGCGGATTGGTCTCTCTCCGCTCCGCTCCCACAGCCCACCCGGCTCTCCCTCAAGGGGCGAGGGGAGACGCACGGTCCTTGCCTCCATTACGCGCATAGGTCATGATGAGGGTAGTCATGAAATACTCTATTCTTCGGCGTCAGAGACACGGGCTATGGGCGCTATTAGGCGCGTTGGCGCTCGCGCTCCTGCTGTCGGGCTGCGGCGCGCCGTCGGCCGCGCCGCCCCCTCCAACGGCCACCCCTACGCGTACGCCACCGCCACCGCCAACGGCGACCGCGCGCGCGACGGACAGCGCCACGCCTGTTCCGACGGCGACAAACAGCGCCACGCCCGTCCCAACGGCGACCGCGACGGACACGGCGGTCCCGACCGCTACACCCTTGCCGACGGACACGGCTACGGCGACGCCACACCCACGCTGGACAAGCACGCCCGTCCCGCCGTCGACGGCCGTGGTCATCTCGCAGGGCACGATCCGGGGTAACCCCGTGGCGCTGACCTTCGACTGCGGCGCCGACCGTGGCGACGCCCCCGCCATCCTCGACTACCTGAAACAACAGGGTATCCCGGCTACCTTCGGCGTGACGGGCCTCTGGGCCGAGCAGAATCCCGACCTGATCCGGCGCATGGCCGCACAGGGCGAGCAGATCGTCGACCACACCTACGACCACCAGTCGTTCACGGGGCTCTCCACACGCACGCTGCCCCTGAGCGCCGCGCAAATCGCGACCGAACTCAAGCGCGCCGACGCCATTCTACAGCGCCTCACGGGCAGCGGCTCGCGCCCATACTATCGCCCGCCCTACGGCGACGAGTCGCCCGATACCCTCAAAGCCGTGGCGGCGGCTGGCTACAACATCGACGTGCGCTGGACGCTCGATTCGCTCGGCTGGAATGGCCTGAACCCCGCGCAGATCGAGGAGCGCGTGCGGAGCAACGTCGCCCCCGGCGCGATCGTCCTCATGCACGTCGGCGCGGCCTCGCAGGACGCCGTGGCCCTGCCGCGCGTCGCGACGGACCTGCGCGCCCGCGGCTACCATTTCGTGACCATCGCGGGCCTGCTCGCCGCCGACCACAGCCCCGGCGCGCCGCACCCCGCCGCCACGTCGTACCGCGCCGTCGATTCCGACGCGGTCTACTACCCTGCTACGGCGCCCGGACCACTCAGTGGGCGCGTGGTCGTGCTTGACCCAGGGCACGGCGGCGACGACCCGGGGACATGCTTCCCCTACGTCTACAACTGCGCTGGCTCAAGCGGTCCGGGTACGATACCGATCCTGGACGAGAAGACGGTCGCGCTCGACATCGCGCTCTACCATTTGCTGCCACGGCTGAACCTGCTTGGCGCCGACGTCTACCTGACACGCACGACGGACGAACAGAACCCCGACCTCGAGCAGCGCCTGCAACTCGCCAACTACGTGGCGCGGACGACGCTCAACGTCCGTCATGCGCTCTTCATCTCCGTGCATCTGAACGGAGCCAGCGACCCCACCGTCGACTACTCGCAGGCGCTCTACGCCCAGCACAAGTCCGCTACGCTGGCATCGACGCTCGACGCGTCCGTGACGCGGGCGCTGGAACCGGCGCCCGGCGGCGGTGACCACGGCATCGACCTGTTCCCCGGCCATGTGCTGCGCCGCAACACGTTGCCCGCCACGATCGTCGAACCGGCCTTCTTGACCAACGTGTACCCCGTCCAGGTCCCGATCTCGGTCACACGCGTCGTCACCGCCACCTCCGGCGCGGCGCTGCGCCAGGGCCTGCGTTTGGCCGACCCGGTCGTCCGCGTGGCCGTTCGCCGCAGCCACGGCGCCCTTGCCGCCCACCTGGCGTTCAGTGAAGCCTTCAGCGGGACGGTCCCACTGCGCGAGGCCATCACCCTGGCGCGCACCGACGCCATCTCCGCCGTCGTCGCGCCAACCATAACCGCGCTTATCTCGAACACCGCGCCCGCGGCAATCGGATTGGGCGCCCCAGCCACTACAAAGAGCAAGGCCCCCCCTCTCCCTACAGTCGTTATCTCGATGACCGCGCCACCGACACTGGGCGCCGTCCTACCGATCATCACTCCTCCCATCTCGCCCAGCGTCACCTACGCCATCAGCGTGAGCGGAGCTGTGTCGGCGACCGATGTTATGACCACCTTCCAGGGCGAAGGCCCCTGGCTGCTCGCGGCGCACACTGCGACGGAGCGGGCCAACGCGGACTACGACGCGTCAGCGCCTATATCGCTCCCGCTTCACTACGCCTGGCAAGACCGCGAGGAAACCATCGCCCGCGCCCTCACGCAGGGCGTGGCGCGCTTCTTCGACATACGGCTACCCTCGGACGCGCTGCATCCGCGCACAGCGGCAGTAGCGCTGACGCCGGTTGTCCCGGCCGGCGGCTAGCAGGCTGCCTGCCCTCACCCCCGCGAGGGAGAGAGGGCGGGGGTGAGGGCAGGGCTCGTGAATTAAGGATCTTCTCCCAACTGTCTTCCCTCCCATGTCACAGACGGCCGAGCTGCCTCGTCTCAAGTCTCAGAGACAGATCAAGTCTCAGAGATAGACTCTGGAATCAGGGAGGTGATGGTCATGCGGGTGTTCGTGGCGGGTGGGACCGGGGTTCTGGGGCGGCGGCTGGCGCCGCAGCTCGTGGCGCGAGGCCACCAGGTGACGGCGACGACGACGAGCGCGGCCAAGTTGGGCTTGCTGGAGCAGCTGGGCGCCGAGGCGGTCGTGATGGACGGGCTGGATGCGGTGTCGGTCGGTGAGGCGGTGGCGGCCGCCCGGCCGGACGCGATTGTGCATCAGATGACCGCGATTTCCGTGGCGCACGCCGGCAAGCCCGATTTTAGACACTTTGACCGGTGGTTCGCGACCACCAGCCGGCTGCGCACGGAGGGGACGGACCACCTGCTGGCCGCCGCCGAGGCGACCGGCGTGTCCACCTTCGTCGCGCAGAGCTTCGGCAGCTTCAACGGCATCCGCGAGGGCGGATGGGTGAAGACCGAGGAGGACCCGCTGGACCTGGAAGAGGGGACGACGGCGCAGGCGGGGATGGAGGCGATCCGCCACCTCGAGGACGTGGTCGTCAAGGCCGGTGGCGCGGCCCTGCGCTACGGCGCGTTCTACGGGCCGGGCGCCACCGACGACCAAGTTGAGCTCGTGCGCAAGCGGCAGTTCCCGCTCGTCGGGCGCGGCGCCGGATACTGCTCGTGGGTGCATCTCGACGACGCGGCGAGCGCGACCGTCCTGGCCGTGGAGCAAAAGGCGAGGGGTGTGTTCAACATCGTCGACGACGAACCGGCCCCGGCCAGCGCGTGGCTGCCCTACCTGGCCGCGTGCGCGGGGGCGAAGCGGCCGATGCGGGTCCCCACATGGCTGGCCCGGCTACTGGCGGGGGACGTGGCGGTGATCATGATGACCGAGGGGCGCGGCTTCTCCAACGCCAAGGCCAAGCGGGAGCTCGGCTGGCAGCCGCGCTACCCCTCGTGGCGCCAGGGCTTCAAGGACGGGTTGGCGTGACACGGGCCGATGAGTTCGAGGAACTGCGGCCGCTGCTGTTCGCGATTGCCTACCGGATCCTCGGCAGCGTGAGCGAGGCAGAGGACGCGGTCCAGGAGACCTGGCTGCGCTACGAGGCCTCCCCGACACAGCCCACGTCGACCAAGGCCTTCCTCGCGGCCGTGGTCACCCGGATCGCGATCGACGTGCTGCGCTCGGCCCGCGTCCGGCGGGAAGCGTACGTCGGGCCGTGGTTCCCCGAGCCGCTGCTGACCGACCCCTATGAGGATCCCGTGCGGTCGGCGGAGTTGGCCGACTCGGTGACGATGGCGGCCCTGTTGCTGCTCGAGCGGCTCAGCCCGCTCGAGCGGGCGGTCTTCGTGCTGCGCGAGGTGTTCGGGTTCAGCTTCCCCGAAGTCGCGTCAGCGGTGGGGCGGTCGGAGGCGGCGTGCCGCCAACTCGCGGTGCGGGCCCGCCGCCACATGGGCGCGGGGCGCCCACGGTTCGAGGCCGACCGCAGGGAGCGGGATGAGCTGGCGGCGCGCTTCTTCGACGCGCTCCGGGTGGGCGACGTCGACGGGCTGCGGGAGCTGCTCGCCGCTGACGTTCAACTGGTCGGAGACGGCGGCGGCAAGGCCCCGCAGTGGGCCAGGGCCGTCATCGGCGCCGACAAGGTGGCCCGTGCGCTGGCCTCGACTGTCCCGTGGCTCGTCCGGATCGGGGGAGAGTGGGAGCCACACGCGGTGAACGGCCAGCCGGGCGCGATCTTCCGCGATCGGGACAACAAGGTGCTCAATACCTGGGCACTTGACGTACTAGACGGGCGGATCCAGACGATCCGCTCGGTGCAAAACCCCGACAAGCTCGGGCATGTGGGTCCGGTGGCGGACGCCTGGGCGATCTTCCGCGAGGCGATCCAGGCTCGCCGGCCCACGGATTGAGAGGTCAACCCCGTAGACGGCGTGGCCGGCGTCCGCAACGGCGACGACGATGGCCCGCGCCGTCCAGCCGCAGGAGCTGGTGACGAAGACACGCATATCGACCCATAAACGTCACCATGTCGTCCGAAATCTTGACACCGGCCTCTTGCCCCGCTACAATTATGATCATAACGTCAACGTCATGATGGTGACAGATGGTGGAATATGGATGATCGGATGCGCATCGGTGATGTGGCGGAGCGGGCCGGGGTAACCCCTCGCACAATCCGGTACTACGAGAGCATCGGGCTGCTCCCACCCGGCGAGCGCGAGGGCACGGGCCACCACCACTACTCGGAGGAGACGCTGGCCCGTCTGCGGAAAATTGACCAACTCAAGAAGCTTGGGCTCAGCTTGGACGAGATACAGGGGGTCATCGACCTGTACTTCAGCGACGTGAGCGGCATCCAGGGCAAGCGCAAGGTCATCGACATCCTGCGCGGGCGCCTGGCCGACGCGGACGCGAAGATTGCCTCCTTGCAGGTGTTCCGCGCCGAAACGCAGGCCAACATCGCGCGCTTCGAGGACTACCTCGCGCAGGCGCGGCAGAGCTAGCTTTTTTGCCCATTACATGACGTTGACGTTTAGATCATAATCGTGCGATCGATCGCACTCAAGGAAGAAAGGACATATCATGTCGACTCCCACACCTGGCGGAAACCTGAAACTCGCGGACGACCTCACCCTGAGCCGCATGGGCTATGGCGCCATGCAGCTCGCCGGACCCGGCGTGTTCGGCCCGCCCAAGGATCGCGCGCAGGCGATCGCGGTCCTCCGCGCGGCGATCGACCTCGGTGTGACGCACATCGACACCAGCGACTTCTACGGACCGTTCATCGTGAACGAGCTCATCAAGGAGGCGCTGCACCCGTATCCCGCTGACCTGCGCATCGTGACCAAAGTGGGCGCCCGGCGCGGCGCCGACGGCTCATGGCCCCCGGCGCTCTCCCCCGACGATCTCACTCGCGCGGTGCACGAAAACCTCGAGCACCTCGGACTCGACGTCCTCGATGTCGTCAACCTGCGCGTCGGCGCGGTCGAAACCCCCACCGACGCGTCGCTGGCGGCGCCGTTTACCGCACTCGCGGAACTACAGCAGCAAGGACTCATCCGCCACCTCGGCGTCAGCAACGTCTCAGCGGCGCAGCTCACCGAAGCGCAGTCCATTGCACCGGTGGTGACCGTGCAGAATCTCTACAACATCGCCAATCGCCAAGACGACGACCTCGTCGAGCGGTGCGCGCGTGACGGGATCGCCTTCGCGCCATTCTTCCCGCTCGGGGGATTCTCCCCCCTGCAATCCGACGTGCTCGATCGTGTCGCCACGCGTCTCGACGCATCCGCGCAACAGGTCGCGCTGGCGTGGCTCCTGCAGCGGTCGTCCACGATGGCGCTTATTCCGGGCACGTCGTCGGTGGCGCACCTGCGCGAGAACATCGCCGCCGCGGCTCTTGTACTGCCGGCGGACGCGATCGCCGAACTCGACGCCATCGGCCGCTGACCGGTCAGGGGCGGCTGGCGCGTCTGAAAAAGAGAACCCATCGACGCGCCAATGCCTTAAACTAGTAGGAGTAAGATACCAACCGCGCGACGCTTGGTGGTCAATCCACTCTTCACTAAGCGTCAAGCGTCGCGAGTTGAAGGAGGCGTCTGATGGCCGATTCACACCTTGTTCCCCTGCCCGGCAGCCACCGCGAGCCGGTGGTAGGCGCGCGACAGCTTGGTCCGATCACTCCAGAGACGGAGGTGCGGCTGACGGTGCAGCTGCACCTGCGCGACCGCGCGGGCCTGGCCGCGAAGATCGAGACGCCTGGCTACGCCCCCTACGATCGCACGGAGTTCACGCGGGCGCACGCGCCGTCCGACGCTGACATCGCCATCGTCCAGCGCTACCTGGAGTCGCACGGACTGTGCGTCGACGTGGTCTCGCCCGACCGCCGCTCACTCGACGTCACCGGCCCCGCTAGCGCCGCCGAGGCCGCCTTCGGCACGGCGCTCTACACGTACCAGCAGGGCGACCACCAGTTCCATGCGCGTAGCGGCCACTTACAGGTACCACAGGAGGTCGCGCCGCTCATCGAGGGCGTCTTTGGTCTTGACCGGCGGCCGTTCGCGCGCCCGCACACGGCCTTCCCCACCGGCGAGGCCACCATCCCCGGCCTGACGCCCGTGACCGCGCTCGACGTCGCTCGCGCCTATCAATTCCCCGCAGGGGATGGCTCGGGGCAGACTATCGGCATCGTCGAGCTTGGCGGCGGCTACCAACAGAGCGACCTGCAACAGTACTTCGCGGGCCTGGGGCTGCCGGTCCCACAGGTCATCGCCGTGGGCGTCGGCGGCGGCTCCAACGATCCGACGACGAATCCGGGAGCCAATGGGGAGGTCGAGCTGGACATCCAGGTCTCCGGCGCCATCGCCCCCGCCGCGCGTATCGTGGTGTACTTTGCCAAGGACGCCAGCGAACAGGGCTTCATCGACGCTGTCAACGCCGTGGTCAACGACACGACCTACGCGCCGTCCGTCGTCTCGATCTCGTGGGGCGGTCCTGAGTCGCAGGCCACTCCGGCGGCGCGCCAGGCCATGGACTCGTCGTTCCAGGCCGGAGCCAGCCTGGGCCTCACCTTCCTCTGCGCGGCCGGAGACAACGGCACGGGCGACGCCCCCAACGCGACGCAGGCCACCGTCGACTACCCGGCGTCATCGCCCTACGTCACGGGCTGCGGCGGCACCGCGCTGGCCGTCACCAACGGCGCGGCCGTGCGGGAAGTTGTATGGAACGAGGGCACGCAGGGTGGCGCGACTGGCGGCGGCATCAGCGCCGCCTACCCGACGCCCTCCTGGCAGACGAGTGTGGCGCTCCCGGCGCCGGTCGGCGGCGAGCCGGCCAGTGGACGCGGCGTACCCGATGTGGCCGGGAACGCCGACCCCTACTCAGGCTACCTCGTGCAGGTCGACGGGCAGAGCCAACCGATCGGGGGCACCAGCGCCGTCGCGCCCCTATGGGCCGGCCTGATCGCGCGTATTAATGGGGCGAGCGGTAAGAAAACCGGCTTCCTCAACCCCACGATCTACGCGGCGACGGGCCAGGGCTTCACCGACATCACCAGCGGAGACAACGGTATCCCGCCGGTCGCGGGCTACAGCGCTGGCCCCGGTTGGGACGCCTGCACCGGCTGGGGTTCGCCGCTTGGCTCCCAACTCGCGGCGGTCCTCGCCGCTCAGGGCACGGGCCAACTACAGCCACAGGACGGCGACATGGGCGTGCAGGGCGCTTGACACTATGGGGCGAGAGTGAGGGGTGTGCGTTAGGAGCGCATGACGTTCATCTTATCAATCACTTTGGAGACCCTGTGGGCCAAATCGATGGGGGCGCCGACCGCCAGATGGTGCGAGAAATAGAGCTGCGGTTGCTCGTCCGTCTCCTGGTTGTAGAGGCAGTGGACCACGAAGCCCTGCGCGCGAGCCACTCCGAGCGCTGGGTTGACCTCGGTAGCGAGGAGCGCATAATCGGGCGCGCAGGCCACCTGTCCGTTGCCGAGCGGCTCGAATTCGACCGTGATCGACACGCCCGCATCCGGCTCCATCACGACGCCCGCCAAGACGATCGTATCGGAGCGCGGGACGCTGACCGTGACAACCCCAGCGCTGCCCACCTGGGCGGTCCCACCGAGGATGCGGGCCAGTTGATTCTTGGGCAAGGGCATCGTGGGGTTGCTGGGCTGAGATTGGGGCAGCGGGGTGCCCGTCGCCTTCACCACGGCACTGGCCGCCTGGGCGAGCGCGAGCGGGTCACCAATCCCCCGGAAGTGCATGTGCCAGATCTGCGGGCTCTCACCGACGAAGTGCTGGTGGAAGGCCATGAGGGTGAGACCGCCTGGCTGGTGCTGTTGATCACCGCGGCCGCCGCTGTATAGAAAGCGCACACCGATGTGATGAGGCCGGCGTAGCCCCCGTAGTGGAGCAGGTTCGGCGCGCCTGCGGCGATATTGCCCGCCCCCGGCAAGTCTTACGCTGGCGTCTGCTGCTGCTGCGCGCGCATCCAGTGGCGGTGCTGCGCGATCGCCGCGGCGAATGGATCGACAAAAGCGCTCCAGGATTGGGTCTCGCGGCTCGTCACCACACCCTGTACAGCGCTGACCGCGCCATCGGCGCCCGCAGCAGACACGACCGCAGCGGGTAGGCCCGCCTGCCGTAGCAACTCGACGCCCTCGCCCGCGGCCCCGACCGCTTTGCCATGCTTGTAGGCCTCGGCCACGAAGTGAAGCGCGTCGCCCTGCTGTAGAAGCGCCTGCACGCTGTCGCGCCCGCCGGGCACGAACACGGCGTCGTACATGACCGAGGCGACGGTAGGCAGGCTCTTGTCGGCCTCCAGCTGGCCTCCAGCGCCGGAGGCGGAGCCGGAACCCGTAAGCGCGCCCAACACCGGCGCTATGAGATCGACGTGTGCGCCCCGCTCCTGGAGCGCCGCCTTGACCGCCTGCACCGCCGCCGCGTCGGCGCCGTTCGCCGCCAGTACCGCGACGCGCCGGCTCTCGATCGTATCCTTGACCGTGTTCTCCATACTGAGCGCGGGCGAACGCTCGACGGTGGGCCGGCCCGCGGGGGGCAGGTTACCCGGACGCGGAGCGTCCTGTGGCACGGCGACCCCTATATTCGCGCTGACGCGCTGGGCCAGGTCAGGGTCCACGTGAGTGAAGAGGCCGAGCATGCGCGCGCGCACCTCCTTCGCCACCACTTTGCCTAACTCGAAGCTAGCCCCCGCGACGAGGTGGTCCTGCTCGGCCGGCGAGAGGCTCTTCCAGAACAGCGTCGCCTGGCTGAAGTAGTCCTTGAAGCCCTCACCGCGGTCGCGAACCTTACGCCCCTCCACCGGCGCGGGGAAGGTCACGTAGCCGCCCGCGTTTCCGAGCGCCAGCATGGGGCAGCCCCCGCCAAGCGAGTTCGGGTAGTAGGCGACCTTGCCCTTATTGATCGTTTGCTGCATGTGTCCGTCGCGCTGGTTGTTGTGCACGGGCGCGAGGGGGCGGTTGATCGGGATCTCGGCGAAGTTAGGGCCGCCCAATCGCGAGAGCTGCGTGTCCAGGTAGGAGAACAGGCGCCCCTGTAGCAGCGGGTCGTTGCTGAAGTCGATGCCCGGCACGACATGGCCGGGGTGGAAGGCGACCTGCTCGGTCTCGGCGAAGAAGTTGTCCGGGTTGCGGTTCAGGGTCATCTTGCCATGCGGCGCACCGGAATCTGCTCCTCCGGCCAGATTTTGGTAGCGTCCAGGATATCGAAGGGGAACTTGAACTCGTCCGCCTCCTCCAGGACCTGCACGCCAAGCTCCCACTCCGGGTAATCACCCTGCTCGATGGCGTCCCACAAGTCGCGCCGCAGCCAATCGGAGTCCTTGCCGGCCAGCTTCTGCGCCTCGTCCCAAACGAGAGAATGCATGCCCAGCGCCGGCTTCCAGTGGAACTTGACGAAGCGCGACTGGCCCTGCGCGTTGACCATGCGGAAGGTGTGGATGCCGAAGCCCTCCATCATGCGGAAAGAGCGCGGGATGGCGCGGTCGGACATGGTCCAGAGAACCATGGGCAGCGTTTCGGGCAGTACCGAGAAGAAGTCCCAGGCCGTGTCGTGGGCCGTGGCGGCCTGCGGCATCTCGTTGTCCTGCTCGGGCTTGACGGCGTGGATCAGGTCAGGGAATTTGATGGCGTCCTGGATAAAGAAGATGGGGATATTGTTGCCCACCAGGTCGAAGACGCCCTCGGCGGTGTAGAACTTGGTAGCGAAGCCGCGCACATCGCGCACGGTGTCGGCCGAGCCGCGCGAACCGGCCACGGTCGAGAAGCGCACGAACATAGGCGTCTTGACCGACGGATCTTGCAGGAAGCCAGCCTGGGTGAGGTCGGACAGCGGCTCATAGACCTGGAAATAGCCGTGCGCGCCGGAGCCCCGCGCATGCACCACGCGCTCGGGGATGCGCTCGTGGTCGAAGTGCATCATCTTCTCGCGGAACTGGAAATCCTCCATCAGCGTGGGGCCGCGCTCCCCTGCCTTGAGCGAATCGTCATCATGCGCGATGCGCAGACCCTGGTTGGTCGTGAGGTACTGGCCCTGGGGGCTCTCAGTGACGTGCTCAAGGGCTTGATCTTTACTCTGCGCGTCGATGTCCACATGGTCGGGCTGTGTGGTCACGGTATCGTCTCCTCCTATGCATCGCCGGCGCGCCGGCATGACCTGACAGGGGGCTAGGGGCTAAAGGTAGGAACATCAAAGGTACGGCGCATGATATATGCCAGCCAAGGTCTCGGGGTTCTGGCACAGATTCTCGTAGACGGCTTATCCTCCCGTGGCGGGTGAAACGGAGCCGCCGGACGAGCGTTCGGCGTAGGCGTTGCCGCGCGCGTCGACGCTTACATGCAGCGTCGCCAATGGCTGTGGCGCGGGACCGGCCAGCACCTGCGCCCCATGCGCGGGATCATAGACCGCGCCGTGGCACGGGCAGACAATTTTGCGCTGGGTGGGATCATATTGCACCGTACAGCCGGCGTGTGTGCAGACGGCGTCGTAGGCCACGAAATGGCCGTCGGGCATGCGGATCAGCAGGGCCGGGTCGCCGGAACCGGGATCGGTGTACTGCGCGGCGCTGTTGACGGGCATACCCTTGACGCTGCCAAGCAGCGTGGTCCCGGCGGGCGCCGGCGCGGGGGTGGCCGTGGCCGCGCCGGCCGCGGCCGGTGTATGCGCCGGCGCGGGTCCGCTGCTCAAACTTTGGGCGGCCCCCCCAAAGACCTTGTTCGGGGTACGCAACTTGGCGAGACCACCGATGACCCCGCCGCCGACCACAACAGCCGCGGCCGCGCCCAGTCCGCGCATGAAGGCGACACGGGCCACGGGGTCTTGAGCGAGTGGCGTCGGGGCGGGAACGGCCCGACCCTTGCGCGCCGGTTCCAGGGCGCGGACCGCGCGCGCGCGTAGCACGCGGCCAAAGAAGTACGCGTCGAGGCTGTACAGGCCCGGTCCGGCCAGGAGCAGAGTGAGCCAGCCCAGCGCGTAGGGCAGGTCCGCGCCGAGAAAGTAGGGGTGGACCGTCCAGGTCGCGGTCAGATAGAACGTAAGGCTGATGGCGAGGCCGCCCAACGCCCCGAGGCGGGACAGCAGGCCCAGCACCGTGGCGAGGCCGACCCACAACTCGCAGAAGGCGATCAAGGCGCCAAACTGGGCGGCATGGGGGACGGCCAAGTGCGTGAGCAGGGGCGACAAAGGCGAACCACCGCGCACGAAGCCGCTCATCTGGCGCCCAATAAAGCCGGGCGCGGTGGGACTGAAGAACTGCGGGTCGGTCAGCTTCTGCAAGCCCGCATAGATAAATGTTATGCCAAAAAATAGGCGCAGCGGCAACAGCGCGAACGCCGGGACACGCCCCGGCTCACCCCGCACGCCTAGCGCATCCACTAGCCTCTCGATCACCCACTACACCTTGCTTATCTATCCAGTTGGCGCCGGTCGCGACGCCAATGGACGCCCTCGACTCATACCACTAGCGTAGACGGTGAAAATGAAGATTGCATGAAGACCACATAGATGCGTTAGCATGATGGAAAGGAGGCGCCGTGGCACAGCGCCGCGGAGCCGCGCGGCCGGTGACGAATAGGGAGCGAACGACAGGCGATGCGTATTCTGATTGTCGAAGACGAACCACTGCTGGGCGAGTTGATCGCGCGCGGCCTGCGCGAGGAGCAGCACACCGTGGACCTACTGGCCGACGGCCGCGCCGCGCTCGACCTCACGCCTGAGCTCGCCGAGGGCCGCTACGATGTCGTCGTGCTCGACGTGCTCCTGCCCGGCCGCGACGGTATCGCGCTCTGTCGGGAGTGGCGCGCCGAGGGACTGCGGGTACCGATCCTGCTGCTCACGGCGCGCCAGACGGTGGAGGACCGCGTACAGGGGCTGGACGCGGGGGCGGACGATTACCTGACCAAGCCCTTCGCCTTCGCCGAGTTACTGGCCCGCGTGCGCGCCCTGGGACGACGCGAGCCAAGTCTGCATATCGGTCCGTTATGTGTAGCCGACCTGACCCTGGACCCCCTGACACACCGGGTCGAGCGCGCGGGCCATATGATCCATCTCACGGCGCGTGAGTATGCGCTGATGGAGTTGTTGCTGCGTCACCGCGGCCAGACGCTGACGCGCGACCAACTCGCTGCGGGAGCGTGGGAACTGGGCGCCGAACATGCGTCCAATGTCGTCGACGTCTTCATGCGCAATCTCCGCCGCAAGATCGACGACCCTTTCGCGCACAAGCTGCTCCATACGGTGCGCGGGGTGGGCTATAGCCTGCGCGACCTGTCGGAACAGGCTTCTGGCGCCCCCGGCGCGGTCGGGATGCGGGACGAGTCATGAGTATCCGCCTACGGCTGACGCTGTGGTATGTCACGCTGCTCTGCGTGGGCCTGGCCCTGTTTGGCGGCGCCATCCTGTGGCAGACGGAGCGAGCCGCCAGCGCCGCGCTCGACGAGTCGCTGCGCCAGCGATCAGCCGACGTGGCGGCCGACATCAACCTCGGTCCACCGATCACCCTCCACGCCGACGCTCCCGACGAGAGCGCGCGCGACCTCGGCGAAATGAGTCTGTGGATCAGGGTCCTCGACCCACAGGGGCATGTCGCCCTTCAGCAGGGACCGCGCCTGGCCGGAGCGCCGTCGGTCGCGCCAGCCACCCTACGCCCAGGGCTGTACGATCGCAAGGTAGGCGGAGAGGAAAGCTTCCGCCTCTTCGTCCGGCCCGTCATGCGCGACGGGCGGCGCGCCGCCACGATTCAGGTTCTGACGACGACACGGCCCATCAAAGAGGCGCGGGAACGCCTCCTCGCGGCCATGGGAGCGGCGGCGGCCCTGGTCGTGCTCGGAGCCGCCCTGGGCGGGTTGTTCCTGGCCGAACGCGCCCTGCGGCCGGTCGACCGTCTCACACGGCTGGCGGGCGAGATCGGCGCCGACCAACTGCACCGGCGGGTGAGCGATGAAGTAGGACGCGGCGTGGCGCGCCATTCCCGCGATGGACGCGGCGACGAGCTAGCCCGCCTGGCGCGTACGTTCGACGCCATGCTCGCACGCATCGAAGAAGCGAGTGAGCGACGACGCCGCCTGACCGCCGACGCCGCGCATGAGTTGGCGACGCCAATCGCCACGATCGCCAGCGGCGCGGAAATCGCGCTGCGCCGGCCGCGCACGCCGAGCGAGTACCAAGACGCCCTGCGGCGCATCCTGGACGAGAGCCAGCACATGGGCCGCATGGTCGACGACCTTCTGCTGCTGGCGCGCGCCGACGCGGGGCGGCTCCCGCTACAACACGACATCGTGGAGATCGACGATGTCTGCCGCGGCGCCGTACGCGCCTTCGAGCCCCTGGCGACGGCGCGCGCGATCCGCCTGACCGCCGACTTGCCGCCCCAGGCGACACTAGTGCTGGGCGATGAGTTGCGGTTGACGCAGGTCGTGCGCAACCTGCTCGACAACGCGCTGCGCTACACTCCGACCGGAGGCGCTGTCAAGCTCATCCTGCGCGAGAGTCCGCGCGACGACGACAATGCCGCGCACACGATCGTCCTGCGTGTGTGCGACACCGGGCCGGGTATACCACTGGACGAGCGGGACCGCGTGTTCGAACGCTTTCATCGCGCGCGGGAGGCTCCGCCGTTGGTCAGGGACGGCCAGCAGGCAGGGCATGCCGGCGGCAGCGGGTTAGGGCTGGCCATCTGCAAAGCCATCGTATCGTCGCACGGCGGCCGTATCTCCGTCGAGGACAGCAGCATCGCGCCCCCACGCTCCCCAACACCGGGGACGGATGTCGTCATCGCGCTGCCCGCCCTGGAATTCTCATCCGCCGACCACGCGGAAAACAGCACACTTTATCAGCTGGATCAGTCGGAGCAAACGGACCGCGCTAACCCAGCTGATAAAGCCGCTCCTACGCCTGCTCTTTGACGCAGGTGTTGACGAGCTCCCCTAGCCCCTCGACGACGCTGCGCACCGTCTGTCCGGGCTGCAAGAAGACCTGGGGGTCGCGCCCCGCCCCGACGCCGGAGGGCGTACCCGTGGCGATGATGTCGCCGGGGTCAAGCGTGATGATCGTACTGATGTAGGCGATGAGCTCGGCTGGCTTGAACAGCAGGTCCGAGGTGCGCGAATCCTGCATCACATGACCGTCGACCTCGCAGCGCAGCGCCAGGTCGCTTCCGTCGCCGGCCTCATCGCGCGTGACGAGGGCGGGTCCGAGCGGTGTCGTGCGCTCAAACGTCTTGCCCTGTAGGAATTGCCCCGTGCGGCGCTGCCAATCGCGCGCCGAGACATCGTTGAGAATGGTCCAGCCGGCGATGGCGTCCAGCGCCTGCTCCGTGGAGACATGGCGCGTCTCTTTGCCGATGACGATGGCCAGCTCGACCTCCCAGTCGACCGTGTCGGAGGCGCTGGGCAGCACGATATCGTCGCGCGGGCCGATCAGGGCGCGCGCATACTTGGCGAACAGCGTGGGGTGGGTGGGCGTCTTATTGCCCATCTCCTGGATGTGCCGCAAGTAGTTGTGCCCGATGCAGATAATTTTCTCAGGCCGCGGCACAACAGGGGCCAGCGTAGCCTCGGCGACGGCGTGTGTCGCGCCGGTCGCGCGGGCCGCCGTCGCGGCCCAATCAGGGCCGCTCATCAACACGGCCTTAACGTCGTCGAACGGCAACTCCGTGATCGTCTCTCCATCGAGGCGCCCCGCCTTCGTCCCCATCGCGGTCCTCATCGTCACCAGCCGCATGCCTACCTCCCACTCTTCCCATCTTTTCACTGCTCACTGCATGACACAACCATACCGGAACAGCCGCTTGACGCGCAAGGCGCGCGCCCTGTTACACCCGCCCCTACTATCTATATCTATGGTATGCAAATTGCATCTAATGATCACGCTACAGGGCACGTACAGCATGTCCTCCATAATGATGGTGGCCACCGTGGGCCTGACCTTAAAAGGTCACACCGCCGTACGGGGTGAGACGTGTGCCGCGCCCAGACAGACCTTTCAAGGTCAAGCCGGTACCATGACCTTTTAAGGTCAGGCCGCGTCCCAATAGACGATAGACCACACTGGATAAAGAGGGTACATGACCACGGCGGACAAGCGCGAACATCCTACCGGCGCGACCAACGCGGCAAAGACAGAGACAGATGGAGACCGCGCGGCGGACGCGCCAGAGCATGTCCCGGCGACACCGGAAGAGAGCGCCGCGCTGAAGGCGGTCGCGCAAGCGATCGACGATGCCAAAGAGAACGCGACGCCGCGCGAGATGGCGGCGCTGGACGCGATCTCACAAGCCGTCGACGAGACTAGGGACATCTATCAGGACCGCTATAAGGCGCTGGCCCAGGCCACGGGCCAACTCACCTGGACGACCACGGCCGAGGGGCTGGTCGACGATATGCCGTCCTGGCGCGCCTACACTGGTCAAAGCGCCGAAGAGGTCAAAGGCTTCGGCTGGCTCGACGCCGTCCACCCTGACGACCGATCGCGCGCGATCGCGGCGTGGACGCGCGCGATCGGGACTAAGAGCGCCTACGACGCCGAGTTTCGCATCCGGCGCCACGACGGCGCCTATCGCGACTTCCTCGCCCGCGGCGTATCGGTCTTGCACGACGACGGCAGCGTCCGTGAGTGGGTCGGTTACTGCACCGATATCACCGACCTCAAGCAGGCGCGCGAGGAACGCAAGCGCGCCGAGCAGGAACAGCAGCGCATGGCTCACTACAACCGGCTGCTACTCGACTCCACGGACGAGGGGCTCTACAGCATGGATATGCAGGGGAACTGTACGTTCGTCAACCGCGCCGCCGCCGCGCTACTCGGCTACACGCCCGAGGAGTTGCTGGGGCAGAACGCCCACGCCCTGATGCACTATAAACATGCGGACGGCTCGCCCTACCCCACCGAACAGTGTCCTATCTACCGTGCCTTCCGCACCGGCCAGGGCATCCGCCACATCGACGACGATGTCTTCTGGCGCCGCGACGGCTCGTCGTTCCCCGTCGAGTACTCGTCCCTACCGATGACTGAAGACGGGACCGTTGACGGCGCGGTCGTGACCTTCTCCGATATCACGGCCCGCAAGCGGGCCGAGGACGCCGTGCGCCGCAGCGAAGAGCGCCTCCGCTCGCTGGTACGCAACGCCCTCGACGGCATCTCCATCATCGGCCCGGACGGCGCCTTTACGTACCTGAGCCCCGCGGTTGAGCGCATCCTGGGCTACCGCGCCGCGGACCTGGTCGGGCGCCCCGCCTTGGAAGCGATGCCCATCCACCCCGACGACCTGCCCCCCGTGCAGGCCGCCCTGGCCGAACTCGCGGCCGAGCCGGGCGCTCAGCGCACTATTGAGGTCCGCATACGCCACGCCGACGGCTCCTGGCGCACCATCGAGTCAACCGGGACCAACTTGTTCGGCGACCCGGCGGTCGAGGGTATCGTCAACAACTATCGCGATATCACCGAGCGCCGCCGCCTGGAGGAGGAGATGCGTGAGCGCGAGGAGCAATTCCGTAGCCTCGCCGACTCCATCCCGCAGTTGGCCTGGATGGCCGACGCGGACGGGTCGATCTACTGGTACAATCAGCGCTGGTACGACTACACGGGGACCACGCCGGAGGAGATGCTGGGCTGGGGCTGGCGCACGGTCCACCACCCGGACGAGGTGGACGCCGTGGCCGCGCGCTTCGGGGGCGCTGTCGCCCTGGGCGAGCCGTGGCAGGACACCTTCCCGCTGCGCGGACGGGACGGCGCGTACCGCTCGTTCCTCTCCCGAGCCGTCCCCATCCGCGACGCCGATGGGCGCATCGTGCGCTGGTTCGGCACCAATACCGACGTGGAAGAGCAGCGTCTGGCCGAGCAGCGGATCAAGCAAAGCGAGGAACGCTTCCGCTCACTCATCCAGGCCTCGGCGCAGATCGTGTGGACGACCGAGCCGAACGGCGAACTCATGCCCCCCCGGCCGTCTTGGAGCCTCTTCACGGGCCAAACGGACGAGCAACTGCGGGACTGGGGCTGGCTCGACGCCGTGCACCCCGACGATCGTGCGCACACCGCGCAGGGCTGGGCGGATGCCCTCGCCGCCCGCTCTAACTTTCAGGTCGAGCATCGCCTGCGCCGCCACGACGGCGAGTACCGCTGGATGCTGGTGCGCGGGGTACCGGTGCTGGAGAGCGACGGGCGCATCCGTGAGTGGGTCGGCGCCCACACCGACATCACCGAGCGCGTGCGGGCGGAGGAAGAATTGCAGCTGACCAAAGAGGCGGCCGAGGAGGCCAATCAGGCCAAGAGCCTGTTCCTGGCCAACATGAGCCACGAACTGCGCACGCCGCTCAACGCCGTCATCGGCTACTCCGAGATGCTGCAGGAGGAGGCCGCGGACGTCGGCGCCGAGGACCTCGTGCCCGATATCGAGAAAATCCACACGGCGGGCAAGGCCCTGTTGAGCCTCGTCAACGACGTGCTTGACCTCTCTAAGATCGAGGCCGGCAAGATGGAACTCTACCTGGAGACGTTCGATGTCGCCGCAACAATCGCGGAGGTCACCACGACCGTCGAGCCGCTCGTCGACAAGAAGGGCAATACATTGGACGTGCGGATCGCCCCAAACGTGGGTACGATGCGCGCCGACCTGACGAAGGTGCGCCAATCGCTGTTCAACCTACTCAGCAACGCCGCCAAATTCACCGACCACGGGACTATCACATTGGAGTCCACTCGCGAGGCCATGGACGGGCGCGACTGGCTGGCGTTCCGGGTCTCCGACTCAGGCATCGGCATGACCACGGAGCAGATGGAGAAGCTGTTCCAGCCCTTCACGCAGGCCGACGCGTCGACGACCCGCAAGTTCGGCGGCACGGGGCTCGGCTTGACCATTACCCGCCGCCTCTGCCAGATGATGGGCGGAGACATCACGGTCGAAAGCACGCCGGGGCAGGGCTCGACCTTCACGATCACGCTCCCCGCCAACGTCACTGAACCCCCTCGCGAGCAGGATCTGGACGACGCGCCCACGGAGGCGCCGCGCGCGGATGGAGGCGACACGATCCTCGTCGTCGACGACGACCCCGTGGTGCACGACCTGATGACGCGCTACCTTGCCAAGGAAGGGTTTCGGGCGGTCATCGCGTCGGACGGAGAGCAGGCGCTGCGGCTGGCCAGGCAAATATGCCCTATCGCCATCACCCTCGACGTAATGATGCCGCGCATGGACGGCTGGGCCGTGTTGAGCGCTCTCAAGTCCAACCCCGACACTGCGGATATCCCGGTTATTATGCTAAGTATGATCGACGATAAGAACCTGGGCTTCGCGCTGGGCGCCTCCAGCTACCTGACCAAGCCGGTCGACCGCGACCGCCTGCACGCTATTTTGGCGAAGTTCCGGGCCGGCGACGTCTGTGAGACGATCATGGTCGTTGACGACGATGAGTTGATCCGCGCCCAGATGCGTCAGGCGCTGGAGGGCGAGGGCTGCGCCGTGATCACGGCCGCCAACGGACGCGAGGCCCTGGAGTTCTTGGCCAAGGGACCCCGGCCTGAGGTGATCCTGCTTGACCTCATGATGCCGGAGATGGACGGCTTCAGATTCGCCGAGGAGCTGCGCGCGCACGAAGAGTGGCGCGCCATCCCGCTTATCGTCATGACCAGCAAAGACCTGACGGCCGAAGACCGCCGCCGCTTGAACGGCCAGGTCGAGGAGGTTATCCAGAAGCGGGCCTATCCCCGTGAGGAGATGCTGCGCGAGGTGCGTGATCTCGTCGCGGCCTACGCCCACGGCCCTCACCCCCTAACCCCTCTCCTTGACGCGGGAGAGGGGGAGCCAACCCATCAACCTTCTCCCTAACGCGAGAGATGGAGCGGCCTTTCCAACACATCCAACACACATGACACACCCACAGTAACGAGTAGGATTACCATGACGAAGCTATTGGTCGTCGAAGACAACGATGAAAACTGGGACATGCTGTCCCGCCGCCTACAGCGCCGCGACTACGATGTCGTGCGCGCTCCAGACGGCGCCCAGGCGGTGAACATGGCGCACTCTGAAGCGCCCGACCTGATCCTGATGGATATGAACCTGCCCATTATGGATGGCTGGGAGGCGACGCGCCAGATCAGGGCGCAGCCCGACGGTGCGGCCATCCCGATCATTGCCCTGACGGCGCACGCCATGTCGGGTGACCGCGAGAAGGCGCTACAGGCTGGGTGCGACGACTATCACACCAAGCCGGTCGAACTCCCACAACTCCTGACGCAGATCGAGGCGCTACTGAGCAATAAAGCAGCGCCTGGATAGGAGACTGTGATAGCCGAACACTTGGACGCCGACGCCGGCATGGGACGACGCCCCGTCCCCGCGGCCACGGATATCTACGCGCTCCTGGACACCGCGTCCCCAGCAGAGCGGACGGAGATCGTGGAGCGCTTGCTCGCGGATGCCCCCGACGGCGGGCTCGACCTATCGGCGCGCGACAGCCACCGCGCCAACCTGCACGGCTTCGTGCTGCGCGACGCCACCCTGCAGCGGGTCAACCTCCAGGGCGCCGACCTGCGCGAAGCCGACCTCACGGGGGCCGTCCTTGGGCAAGCCAACCTGGAGGGCGCCTTACTCGAAGGGGCGATCCTACAGGGCGCAGACCTGGCGGGGGCCAACCTGCGCGGCACGGCCATGAGCGAGGTGAATCTGCGCGAGGCGTTGCTCGAAGACGCCGACCTGCGCGACGCGGGGTTACGCTTCGCGGATCTGCATGACGCCGCGCTAGAGAGCGCCAACCTACGTGGCGCCGACCTGTGGGGCGCCGTGCTGGAGGGCGCGGTCTTGACCGACGCCGACCTGCGCGACGCCAAGCTGGGCGAGGGCAACCTGCGCGGGGCCGACCTCAGTAACGCCGACCTGCGCGGCGCGACGGTCCAGCGCATGGACCTGCGCGGCGCGCGGCTCAAAGGCGCCAACCTGCGCGGCGCGGCGCTGACCGGCTCCGACCTCACCGACGCGGTGTTGAGCGACGCCGAACTGCAGGGCGTTGATCTCTCCCACTGCACGCTCACCCACGCCCATTTCAGTGGCGTGTGGTTCGACAAGACGCGCTTGCGGCAGGACCAACTCGGCGGCGCTATCGGCGAAGAACTGACCGGCGACTACGAGGGCGCGGCGAAAGGATACCTGGCGCTGGAGCGTAACTTTATTGATTTGGGCGACTCCGACGCCGCGGGCTGGGCCTACGGCAAGCGGCGACGCATGGGCAAGCGGGCGGCGCACCACAACGCGCGCGTCGCCTGGCGCGCGCGCGCGTGGCGGACCGCCGCGCGCCAGGCTATCCGCGCCGGCGTCGCGCAACTCGTCGAATGGGTCTGCGACTACGGCGAGAGCATCCCGCGCGTGCTGGCGTCAATCCTGACAGTCTACCTCGTCTACATCGTGCTCTACGGCCTGACCGGGAGCGTCCTACATGTCCACAACACGCACGGGACGACGGGGGCGTCGGTGACCAGGGACCCGCGCGAACTGGCAATCTTCAGCATCTTCGCGATCACAACCTCGGGGAGCCCCACGGTCGGGCTACTACCGAGCGGCGAATGGGTCCAGGTCCTGACCGGCACCGAGGCGTTCCTGGGCATCTTCCTCACGGGGCTATTGGGCTTCGTCGCGGGCAACAAGATCCGCCGATAGCTCACAATCGCGGCGCGCAGCCTGAGGCAATGGGGTGCGCCCCGTGATTGTGATGGCGCCCGCCGTGGGCCTGACCTTAAAAGGTCATGGCAGGGACCGGACCTTAAAAGGTCTCGCGGCGGCCAGCCGCGACCGCCATGGCCGCTAGACGTTTGACGGTAGGGCGCGCGTCTCACGCCCAGACCGACCTTTCAAGGTCCGTCGTCTGCCATGACCTTTCAAGGTCAGGCCACCTCTCACAATCATGGGGTACACCCGAGGCAATGCAGCCTCTTGACCTCGACCGGCGAACGGGCGATAATCACGGTATGAGCGCCGTACGCATACCGCACCCGGAACCCCTCGCGCCGTGGGCCGAGATCGTCCCCGGCGTCGGCCCGATGACCGTCGCGGACCTGCTCGACTGGCCCGATGACGCGTATCGCTATGAGGTCGTGGAGGGAGTACTGGTCCGCATGGCAGGGAGCAAGCCACGCGCATTGTTCATCACCATGCGCCTACTGCGCACGCTTGACGCCTACGTCGAGGGTCAAGGGTTAGGGAGCGTAACGCCGCCCGATGGCGTCTACGACTTCGAGCGGACGGGGCAGCCAAACACCGGGTTATTGCCTGATATTGGCTTCATCCGCGCCGAGTTGGTCCCTCAACTCGACCTGGACGTTGTCATCCCCTTCGCCCCTGATCTCGCCGTTGAGATCGCCTCCGAGAACCAGTACCGTCCGGCCATGAGCGTCAAGGCGCGGCGCTATCTCGCTGCCGGCACGCGCTTGGTATGGATCATCTACCCGCGTTGGCAACAAGTCGACATATGGCGCCAAGGCCACCTGCAGGAGGTCGCCGCGACGCTCACCGTGGAGGATACACTTGACGGCGAGGATGTCGTGGCGGGCTTCGCCTACCCCGTTTCCAATCTCTTCCCGTAATAGAGTGACAATCGCCGTCCGACAGCGCGCCGGGTGGCGCTGATAAGAAGGGGCAGGCAGAGCAATGGCACGACCGGACCACGGACCGGCGCGGAGGAGACCCCCGCGCGATCACCGCACCCACGACCTGGCGCTGGCTACCGCCGTCATCTTCGTGCTTGCCTGCGGCGCACTGATTGTTGGCACCCTGATCGGCAACCTGTGGTTGCTCATCGCGCCACCCATCGTCGTGATGATCATGGGTATCTGGGCGGTCGCCAGCTATATGACGGAGCCATAGTTCGATTGTCTGATGCGCAAGCACAGTGTCGCGGGGACTAAAAAAATGAGAGTTGCGTCGGACCATCTCCCTGATCTGGCTGATCCCCCTCATCTGGCTGCGTCGCGCCATCGTCTTCCACCGCATCGTCCTCCGCCGCATCGTCTTCGTCTTCCGCCGTATCGTCCTCCGCCAAGACGGCGGCGTCCGCATCGTCCTCGTCCATAGGCGCGTCTGGCTTATCATCCTGCTGGCGCGACGCCACACCTGGCTCGATCGGCGCCGTCGCTGCCAAAGCAGGCGCCGTCTCGATCAGAGTAGGCGCCATGGAGACAGCGGGTTCCATCGATTCAGCTTCAGCGGACCAATCTTCGTCGAGGAGCGCACGGAGCCGGCGCAGGTCATCCATCATCTCTTCGACGTAGCGCTCACTGTGTAGGGCGGCGTATGGATGGCGGATGGGATAGTAGCGCCGATGGCCGCGCCGCGCCAACACTCCATGCGCGCTGCTCAACGACACACCGGGCAGTAGCGCCGCGACGGCATCAGGGCCGCATAACACGATGACACGCGGAGCGACGGCCGTGATCGTCACGTCGAGCCGAGGGGCGCAAGCCGCGATGTCACTATCGCGCAGGGGGCGCTGATGCGGCGGCCGGCAGCCAATCAGAGTAGCGTAGTGAACGTCCGCAGGGTCAATCTCCGCCGCGGCGAGGCGTTCTTCGAGCCATGAGAAGAGCGGTGAGGCAAAAGCGACACCGTCGTGCTCCTCGTGATAGCGCGGCGCTCCCGAGAGCAGGAGCAGACGTGCGGGCACAGGCCCGCGCGACGCTACCGCCCGCGCTGCCTCTTGCGGGCAGTGTTCGCAGGCGTCCGTCACGGCAGTCGAAAGTCGGAAGTCGGAAGTCGGAAGTAATTCGAAGCTGGCGATGCTACTCCCCGTTGCTGTCTCAATACCACGATGCCTTGCCCAACCACGATCGTTTCCATGTGGAGATACTTCCGGCTTTCGACTTCCGACTTCCGACTAATTAGGCGGCCCGCGCCAGCGCCAGCGGGGAGCGCAGCGTTAGTAAAGCGACCTCGGGCGGACACCCCAGGCGCAGGTTGAGACCGCTGTAGCCGATGCCGCGCGTGACGAACGTGGGCACACCGTGATGCGTGCGCAGGCCCATGACCTCGCCACGCGGCAAGCTGCTCATGGTAATAAGCGGGCCAACGAACGGTAAGCGGATCTGACCACCGTGCGTATGACCCGATAAAATCAATCCCGGCCGATGGCCGCCCAGCCGCAACACGATGTCGGGACTGTGCGCCAGCAACAGGGCGCAGGCGTCGTCCGGTACAGCGGCCATGGCGCGGTCCAAATTGTCACGATCGGTCGCGGGGTCATCGACGCCGACGATGAACAACTCACCGTCGAGGATCGGCCGCGCCGTATTGTCGAGGACATCGAGCCCCACGTCCGTCAGCATCGTCCGCAGCGCTGCTACATCGTTTGCTCCGTGGAAGCGCCCGAGCGGCTGATGGTCGTGGTTGCCAAGCACGGCATACGCGCCTTCAACCCGCGGCATACGCGCGAGGATCGTAGCTACGTGTGGGATACCATCGTCAGTATCGATGAAATCGCCCGTGTAAAGGGCGAGGTCATGCGGCACATCAGCGACGAGTTCCGGCAGTTCACGCGCGATTTCCGAGCCTGGCCGCAGGTGCAGGTCGCTGATGTGGAGCACGCGCAGACCGTCGAGCCCGGCGGGTAGCCGCGGGACGACGATATCATAGCAAGTGAGTTCAATGTGCGGAGGGGGTAGGATATACTGCAACGTTTTGACGCCAAGTTGCGCCGGAGGGCTGTCGATGGCCCCGTGGTAGAGATGCTTGACGAACCGACGAATCCGTTTTGTATTCATATCCACGTAGTACTAGCCGACGTCCAGACGGAAAAGGGGGAGCAACAGGCGCGCCTCGTATAGTTATAGCCTACCCCCGCGTAGACTATGTCGCAATAGGATAGTAGGCAGCCGCTATTGCTCGAACTCCTCGTCGATATCTTCAATCTCGTAGTACGTGTTCATCCACTCATCGAGCGCCTCAAGCACGGCCTGCCCGATAGCTTTGGCCACGGCCGACTCCTGCTCGCCACTGAAACCCGCGCCCGCAAGGGCCGCTGTCGCGCTAGTCGTGGCCCGCTGGCCGATAGCTTCCCGTGTCTCCTCGTCCATCTCGTTCTCCTTATATCCGGATCTATCTATGTCACAAGAGGGGCGCCGGTGAACCCAATATAGCCGCCGCCCATATCCTACCATGCCAGGGCGTGCCGTCGCATCCCGTTCTACCCTACAGGCTACCGGCCGCCGCCTCGTCGAGCATCCATAGCAGCGTCCCGTCGGTCGGCGCGATGAGTTGCGCGGGGAGCCTATCGGGATCGCGCGGTCCCTCGATCACCGCGCTCAGCACGCCGGCCTTCGCGGCGCCGGCGACAAGGAAGGCGACCGCCGCGGCGTTGTTGATCGCCGGCGCGGTCAAGGTGATGCGATGCGCGTCAAACTTCTCGACCCACGGCGCGGCGACGAGGCCGGTCGTGTCGCGCAGAGCGTCGGTTCCAGGAAAGAGCGACGCGGTGTGCCCGTCGGGTCCTAGGCCCAGCAGCACGAGGTCGAAGCGCGGCCACTGGTTGGGCTGTAACTGGAAGAAACCTCGGATGTTGTCGGCGTAATCGCGCGCGACATCGGCGGCGTCGGGCGCCTCAGTGCGTACGCGGTGCACGTTCTCGGCCGGGATCGTGATCTTGGAGAGCAGGGCCTCGCGGACCATACGGTAGTTGCTCTCCGCGTCGTCGGGCGGCACATGCCGCTCGTCACCCCAGAATAGGTGTACGCGCTCCCAGGGGATCTGCCCGACGTAGGGGGGCGCGGCGAGCAGGCGATAGAGGGCCTTGGGTGTGCCGCCGCCGGAGAGCGCCACCGTGAAGCGTGCGCCTTCCACGTCGGCGGCGCGCTGCGCCAACGTGACGAAGAGTTCGGCGGCGCGCGCCGCCAACGCCTGACCGTCAGGCGCTACGATGCGCTGCGTGCCCCCACGTAAGATACCGGGCGGCGTAGCCGCGTCGCCTAGAGAATCGACTGTCATATGTTACTCCTCCGTGACGACGCGCTCACATAGAGCGGCGACCGCGTCGATAGCGTTCTCGTAGATGCGGTCGTGCCGGAACACCTCCAACTCCTCGTTGAGCAACTCGCTCTCGTCGCGCGTGACCATACGTACGCGATGCGATACGCTGGGCGATCCGTCAAGCGTATAGGTGGTCGATGCCTCGCCGTCTTCCGGCAGACGTTCGACCGTGAAGACGGCCCGCACATCGCGCAGCGTAGCGGTCAGCGTGAGCGAGAGCACGTTGCCCCTCTCAACGCTCGTTGTCTCGTCCGGTATGATGTCGATCGGCACGACCGTGCCGCCGCGCGCAGCCTCCAGGCGCATCGTCCCCCCTTGCAGCCGTGCCCCCTGTGGACGCGGCGCCCACCCCAGACAGGCGACGAGCCAGCCAGCCACAAGAAGAGCCTGTGCCGGGCTGCCCTGACCGTCGGGGCGCGCATAGGTCGCGCGGACGCTGTCGATGCGGCTGACGTAGGGCCGCAGGTCAGCCTTGTCGAAGAACTGCGCGGTCAGGTTGCGCCAGGGCGTCAACCGCACCCAATGAAAATCGCTGACGCCATGATCCGCGTCCGTGGCGTGGCTCAACGCCGCCAGCTTGGAGAACCCGTCGATGGGCCACGCCAGTCGCGCTGAGTCCACGATGACGCGATCGCACAGGGCGGCCATGCGTGTAAAGAGGTCGGCGCCGAACGGCACGTCATCGGTCCACCACAGATAGGTGGGGATATCGGGCAAAAGGAGTGGGATGATGATGCCCGGCGCGTGCGCCGCCGTTTCTCCATGCGCCGTCAGCGTCACCTGCTCCCAGCAGAAACTCCCGCGCGCCGAGTCGGTCTTGGTGCAATTCGTGGTTACGACCGCGTCGAGCGACGAGGACGGCGCATCGGGATCGGCGACGACAACGATCGTGCGCGACGGATGCCGCTCAATCAGCCCCGCGATGGTCTCGATCACAGGCCCTGCTTTGTCCTTATGCGGCACATAGACGACAAGGTTGAGCACACTGGTGCGCGCCGGCGCCTGGCGCCCGCTACTCGCCTCGCTCTGCCCCACTCTCTTCCATAATTGACCGAGGGCCTTCTCAACGCCCACGATGTCGATGGACGCGCCTTCCCAGGTGTTCGTGGGTGTCGTTGTGGTGGTCATTGATTCCTCCAGTAGTCAGTAGTCAGCTAACTGTCGCCAAGACCCGTGTATGGCAAGAACCTATCTTAATTTAACGCGTACATTGCTCTCCAATGCCCCTCTGACTACTGACTACTATTTAGGGCCGCCGCCAGCGCCGGCCATCCCCCGCGAGCAGCGCGTCGGCTTCGCGCGGACCCCACGTACCCGCGTCGTAGTTGGGGAAGGTCGGCGGCGACTCGTGGCTCCAGCCCTCCAGGATGTTCTCCACAAAGGTCCACTCCGCCTCAACCTCGTCACGACGTGTGAACAGTGTGGAGTCGCCCAGCATACAGTCGAGGATGAGCCGCTCGTAGGCGTCGGGCGACTCGGTAGCGAAGGCCGACCCGTAGAGGAAATCCATGTGGACCGGGCGGATCTGCATACTCGCCCCCGGCGCCTTGGAACTGAAGCTCAACGAGATACCCTCGTCGGGCTGGATGTGCATGGTTAGTACGTTCGGCCCGATAGGGTTGTCCTGCGACTGGCGGAACAGCATGTGCGGCGCCGGCTGGAAGTGGATGGCGATCTCGGTCGAGCGCACCGGCAACCGTTTGCCGTGGCGCAGGTAAAACGGCACACCCTCCCAACGCCAATTGTCGACGAAAAGCTTGAGCGCCACGTACGTTTCGGTTAGGGAGTCGGGCGCGATACCGGGCTCCTCGCGGTAGCCCGGAACCTTCTGGCCCGCGGCCCAGCCAGAGCCGTACTGCCCACGTACCGTGCTTGCCGCCGATTTGTCCGGGTCCATTGGTTGCAGCGCGCGCAGCACCTTGACCTTCTCGTCGCGCACCGCGTCGGCGTCGAAGGCGGCCGGCGGTTCCATGCACACCAGGTTGAGCAGCTGCAGCATGTGACTTTGCACCATGTCGCGCAGCGCTCCGGCCTTCTCATAGTAGCTGGCGCGGCCCTCGACGCCGACGCTCTCGGCCACGGTGATCTGTACATGGTCGATAAAGCGCCGATTCCAGGTCGGCTCGAAGATGCCGTTGGCGAAGCGGAACACCAGAATATTCTGCACCGTCTCTTTGCCCAGGTAGTGGTCAATGCGATAGATCTGGTCTTCACGGAAGACCTGCAATAACTCGTGGTTGAGCGCCTTGGCCGACTCCAGATCGTGACCAAAAGGCTTCTCGACGATGATGCGCGCCCAGCCCTCGCCGTTCCTGCCGCCGTGGTTGAGCCCCACGCGGCCAAGTTGGCGAATGATGTCAGGGTCGAACTGCGGCGGCGTAGCCAGATAGAAGACGCGATTGCCTTCGGTCCCACGATCCTCGTCGATGCGGTCGAGCTCCTCTTTGAGCTTATCGTAGCCACTGGGGTCCTGGAAATCGGCCGTTATATAGGAGAGACCCTGACTGAAGGAGTCCCACGCGGCCGGTTGCACGGGGCGGCGGCGCGAGAACTGATCGACCGCATCCTTCATCTCCTTACGAAACTCATCACCGGCCAAGTCGTTGCGGGCGAAGCCCACGGCCGAGAAGCCCGACGGCAGCCAGCCTTCCAGGGCCAGGTTGTAGAGCGCGGGCAGCAGCTTGCGGCGCGTCAGATCGCCCGCCGCGCCGAAGATGACCATCGTGCAGGGCTGCGGGGTGCGCGCCGTGCGCATGCCCTGGCGCAGCGGGTTCTCGACCGGCGCGAGATCAGCCGCGGGTGCTACCATACCTTCTCCTCCCGAAGTTGCCAGGTGCCAGGTGCCAGGTGCCAGGTGCCAGGAAGCGTACGCCGTTTCGTTGCATCATGCGCGAGACCTGTACGGCTACTACCGCACGCCTCCGCGCTACAAACTGGCAACTGGCACCTGACAACTAATCAAGCCTTCTTAATCGCGTGTCCGCCAAACTCATTGCGCAGGGCAGCGATCACCTTGGCGCTGAAGCTCTCTTCCTGCCGCGAGACGAAGCGCGCCAGCAGCGACATCGTGATCACGGGGGCGGGGACGTTGTGGTCGATGGCGTCCTGCACCGTCCAGCGGCCCTCACCCGAGTCCTCGACGTAGCCCCGGATATGCAGCAGGTTGGGGTCGTTGTCAAGGGCGGCTTCGAGCAGTTCGAGCAGCCACGAGCGCACGACCGAACTCTGATTCCATAGGTGCGCGATGCGATGCAGGTCGAGGTCGGTGCGGTACTCCGAGGCATGCATGATCTCGAAGCCCTCGCCGTAAGCTTGCAGCATACCGTACTCAATACCGTTGTGCACCATCTTAACGTAGTGACCGGACCCGCTTGGCCCCACATGCAGATAGCCGTCGGGCGGCGCCAGCGTGGCGAAGATGGGCGCGGCTTGCTGGAACACGTTCTCCTTGCCGCCGATCATCATACAATAGCCGTTCTTGAGGCCCCATACGCCACCCGACGTGCCACAATCAAGGAAGTTCAGGCCCTTGGCCTCCAGGTCCTCAGCGCGGCGCTTACTGTCCGTCCACTTGGAGTTGCCGCCATCGATGATAGTGTCACCTTGTGACAACAACGGAACAAGCCCCTCGATACTATCGTCGACGGGCTTGCCGGCTGGGACCATGAGCCAGATGTGACGAGGCGCTTCCAGTTTGCCCACGAGTTCATCGAGCCCACGCGCGCCGGCGGCCCCCTCACCCTCGAACTCGGCGATTGTCTCCTCACTGCGGTCGAAGACGACAACCTGATGCCCCCCCTGCATGAGGCGGCGCACCATATTACCGCCCATGCGGCCCAGCCCGATCATAGCTACTTGCATGGCTCCTCCATTCATTAGTGACGAGTGGCGAGTGGCGAGTGACTAGAACAAATCACTCACCACTCGCCACTCGCCACTCGTCACTAACTAGCGTGGCTCATCATTTCTTCGCGCTTGCCGCTGATGGTGCCGATGAGCTCGTTGAAAGACTCCGTGAAGAGGCGCACGCCGTCTTCCTGTAGCTGCCGCGTGACCTCGTCCATCGAGATACCGGCGCGCTCCAGCGCACCGAGTTCGGTACGCGCCGCCTCCACGTCTTGTGTGATCGTTGGCGCGACGGCTCCGTGGTCCATGAAGTCGTCAATCGTGGCCGGCGGCATCGTGTCGACGGTGTCGGGGCCGATCAACTGCTCGACGTACATAACGTCGCGGTAGGCTTTATTCTTGGTGCTCGTACTCGCCCAGAGCGGGCGCTGTACCTTGGCGCCGTGTGACGACAGGGCCTCCCAGCGCGGGCCAGAGAAGATCTCCTGGAAGGCGACGTAGGCCATCTTGGCGTTGGCGATGGCCGCTTTACCCTTTAGCGCGCCCAACTCGCCCTTGCGCGCCTCGTCGCCGGCGTCGTCGATGAGCGCGTCAAGCTTCTTATCTACGGCCGTGTCGACGCGGCTGACAAAGAACGACGCCACCGAGGCAATGTGGTCAATCGGCTGGCCGGCGCTGGCGCGCTGCTCCAGGCCGGAGATGTAGGCCTCGGCGACCTGGCGGTAGTTGTCGACCGAGAAGAGCAGTGTGACGTTGATGTTGATGCCCTCGGCGGTGGCGTGCTGGATGGCGGGAAGCCCCTCGGCCGTGCCTGGAATCTTGACCATGATGTTGGGCAGGTTGAGGTAAGCGAAGAGGCGGCGCGCCTCGGCCAGCGTACGCTCGGTGTCATGCGACAGGTCAGGCGATACCTCGATGCTGACGTAGCCATCGCGCCCATCGCTGCTGTCGTAGACAGGGCGCAGGATCGTGGCGGCGTTGCGGATGTCGTCGAGCACGAGGCCGTCGTAGATGTCGGACACGTCCTTGTTATCGCGCACCATCGACTGTAGATCCTGATCGTAGTCGGAGGCGCCGTCAGCGATAGCCTTCTGGAAAATGGTAGGGTTACTCGTCATGCCGACGATACCTTGATCCATCCGCCCCTTGAGGCCGCCGCTCTTAAGCAGATCGCGGGTGATATAGTCGATCCAGGGACTCTGTCCGGCGTCGAGCAGTTGATGTAGGGTTGTCTTCTCGGCTGTCATCGTGTTTTCTCCTCGTGAACTAGCCTGTCACCCCTAGTATAAGGCCTCAGGTCAGGTCTATCATCGGTGGGGCGTTGGCCGCACGGCGCGGCTCCACTGTGGGAGTAACACAGCAGGGCGTGTGCCACAATCTACAATGGCTTTTGCGATGACGGTTTGCCTACGCCAACAGGCGCGGACGTACCAAACGCACGAAACCCGGCGTGTGTTGCGCCAGGGTATCGAGGAGTTGGCCGGCAGTCCTCGCCGGCTTTCTCAAGGCCGCCGCTTGCTCACAAATGATGCGATCGAGGTCGTCGGGGTAGCGAGTTTGCAGGCGCGTGAGGAACACATCAGGGTGGAGCGCCACAACCTCGTGCGGGGACAGTGCGTTGTTCGGGAAATCCTTGAGGTTGAATGTGACGATTATCTGGGCTCCCGCCCGGATCGCCGCCGCCAGCACATGACGATCTTTCTCGTCATTGGTGAGGGTGGGAATGAGCGGTTCGTAGTCCGTGACGAGCGCATTGAGAGATTCGAAAAAGATAGTCACTTGCGCCTCTAGATGTGTCGCCTGACCAGCCGACATCTTTTGTCTGCCATGGAGGTTTCGTATCGCCTCGTCTATAATTTGCTTGCTTATCCTCGGTTCATAGAGATGTTCTTCCGCAACGCGCAGTAGCGTGTCGCGTAACGACCAAGGAAATAGCACGTTTGCGTCGAGTACGACTAGTAGGGGCTTTGTATCAGACATCACACATAGCTCGGTTGTGCTCAGTCATATATACCTAATTCCTGAGCAAGAGCGGCCATATCATCCAATATCTTCATATTTTGCTCATGGCGTCGCTGGCTGTACGCCAGCACATCCTGTCGCCGCATGCGACGATGCGTACCAACCATCGTATAAGGAATAGCGCCCTGTTCGAGCAGCTTGATGAGGTGCGGCCGTGACACATGCAGCATGTCAGCCGCCTCGACCGTGCTCAAATCTGCTTCCTCCTCTTGCCGGTGTACCGAAGCAATGGTGATGACCTCGCCGCGCGCCAGCAGGGGAATGAGTTGGCGCAATGCCTTGCCGACCGGCGCCGGTATGTCCAGCGTCTGTCCATCGGACGAGAGCAACCGCGCATGCTCCAGCCCGCCTTCCGCTACCAACCGACTCAATCGCCCGATGGCCGCCACATCCTGCTCGGTCGGAGTAACCGGCTCGGTCTCTCGCGTTCGCGCTACCATACTCTTAATCCTCTTTTTTCTATACCTAGCTATCCTCGCGCTACAACGTATCTACACTGTACCCCCCATGGTAATCAAGTGCAATAAGTGCAACGGCACGCGCGACGAGGCGCTGCCGATCGACGTATGCAGCCGGCGCATCGTGCCGCGACTGGAGCAGGCCGGCTACGACGTGACCTACCGCGAGTTCAACGGCCCCCACACGGTCCCGCCCCAGATCGCGCGCGAGGCAGTGGGGTGGTTTAGGTAGGCGTCGGCGGCGCCGTGGCCGTGGCCGTCGGCGGCGTGACCGTCGGGGTAGCGGTAGGGACGATCGGCGTGTCTGTTGGCGGTCCGACAAGCACGGTAAACGTCGTGCTTGCCGTCGTCTTCGTCGTCGTATTGACGGCATGGATGGTCCCTGGCCCCGGAGGAGCCGTCGCGGGGACCACGATGGCGAGGGTGAACGTGGAGCCGTCCGTGTAGGTGAGGCCCGCCGGAGCGTCGTTCCAGTACACGGCAACCGCGCCCGCGCCGAAGCTCGTTCCGCTCACGAAGACGGTCGTGCCGGGTAGTCCGCTCGTGGGAAGGTCCGCGACCTGGGCCGTACCCTGGGGGGGCGGCGTCGGAGACGCGGAACGGGGCGTGGCGGATGGCGTCGCGGTGACGGTGGGATTGCTCGTTAGCGTCGGTGAGGGCGTCGTGGTCGGCGTGGCCGTGTAGGTAGAGGGCGTCGTGGCTGTGTAGGCGGAGGTGTCCGTCGGATACGGATAGGGCGTTGTGTCAGCGTAATAAGCGTCGTACGTCGGATACGGCGCGGCGGTAGCATAGGCGCCGGCCGAGGTATCCGTCGGATACGCCGCGTACGTCGGGTACGCATACGCTTCCGCGCTCAACGCGCAGGCTGTCGCATCCGATGTCGCCGCGCTCGACGGGGGCGTGACCGTGGGCGACGTCGCGGTCGCCGAGGGCGCCACGCTCGACGCGGGCGTCGGGGTCGGGGACACGAGCGCGTTCGTCGCGGATACCGTAGGCGTCGCGCTCGGCGCACAGTATGTATCGGCGGTCGGGGACACGCTCGACGCGGGGACGGCCGTGCCGCCAGGATACGACAACGCCGGGAGCGTGGCTGTCCCCAGCGTCCGTCGCCCGGACCTGCCCGTCGTGGGCGGGGTCACGCCGATCACCCAGGCTTCCCGCGTGTATTGGTTGACGAAGCGCCACGAGAGCAGGGCGTATCCTCGTATGCCCCACCGGGCTCCCCACTCGTTTTCGACCCACACGCCGGCTCCGTCGTAGGCTACCGCCACGACCGCCTCCGCCCCGCGTAGGACAGCGCCACGCGCGGGGAGATCGACGTAGGGTCGGGACGGCGACGCGCGCAGGAAATCATCGTACACCGACACGCCTAGTACCAAGGGTTGGCCCCCTGCGAGCGTGGACTGGATCACCGTCCGCGCCGCGACCGCATGGCGCCCTGGGGCGTACATGCACCTGTAACTCGCGAGGCGATAGCCGCGCGCCAGCGCCTGCTCGGCGCCCGTCGGCGCGTCCCAATAATCTCCAGGTCCCTGCCAATAGTCTGTCTGCGTATCAACGCCCTGCCGCGCTTCTTGAGCGAGGGCAGCCGTGAGCGTCACGGGATGGTTCTGGCCGCGCGTGACGGGCGCGTAGACAGAAAGAGGGGCGAAGAGGGTCTCAGCGTATCCGTACTTCCTGGCCCACCAACCCCGCAGCGTATACCCGGTCGCCCACACGGCGCCCGCGTGTATCGGCCCCTCATCCGCCACCAGTGGATCATCACCCGAAAGGTCCACTGAGGTCGGCACGCGAGAAACGCGCCCTGCCTTCGGCGCCGCGCCGCATCCACGCGTGGATTTCGAGGACGCTAAACCCAACGTGATCGGATACGCGGAGTTCGTCGCGGCGGGTCCAGCCGCCGCGACGACGGCCAGCGGGGGCAATAACACAAGGGGCGATACAGCGCGATCACGCGAGGAAGAGGCAGCCGCCTGCGTGGGGGCGGGGACCGTGATGGCAACGACCGCGCGCTTAGCCGGAGCTCCACTTGTCCGGCTATTTGCCCCAGGCGTCCCCCTGGTCACCGCGCCGGCCAGGGATAAATGGAGGGTCGCCCGCCCCACGGGCGTAGCCACGCCCACTCCCAGCAGTGTCACCAGCAGCCCTACACGCGGGAAATACCTGCTCCTCCCTGCCCAGCCATGCATGCTCGCTCCCTCCGTGGCGCTCGTCTATCCTCTGTCTCGTGTCTCGTCCACCTCGTGTCTCGTCCATCTTGCTGTCGGCAGCATTAGTCATGCCAGCGCGAGCGCTATCCCACGCGTCCTCCCTTTGGGCGCGAATCCTCAAGCGATGACTGGAGAAGGGTTAAGACATCACGGTTTGGGCGTTGCCGCCGCGGCGGCCGGCTTGGGCGTCGGTGACGGGGTAGGCGTGGGCGGCGCGATGAGATCCGTCTTGGGCGTCGTCGAGAGCAGCAGCGGGGAGCGCGGAGACTGGGTGAAGTCGAGTCGGCGGTCAGGTCGCCCAAGATTTTGACGTTCTCGCGCACGGTCGGCCGCGGGTCGGGGCGCCCGTCCGTTTTGGGATTGAGGCGCTGCCCACCAATGAAATCGTCCTCGATGAACTTCAGGTACGCGTCAAAGCTGAGCGTCTGATGGTCGATGTACCCTTTACGGGCGTAGGGGCTGATAACCAGGCTAGGCACGCGGATGCCATAGCCATTCTCATCGACTTTCGGCGGGACGACGTTGTCATAAAAGCCGCCCCAGTCGTCCCAGGCCAGGAAAATGACCGTGCTGTCCCAGTCCTTGCTCCGCATGATGTCGTCAATGAGGTCGGTCACATAGGACTGACCCGTGCTGAGGAGGGCCGCGGGATGTTCGCTGTCCACGGCGTTGGGCACGATCCAGGAGACCTGCGGTAGGGCGCCGGCCTTGGCGTCGGTGTAGAAGTGGCCGAGTTCCTGGATACCGCTTAGTTGGTGGTCGTCCCGCACGTCGCTGAAGTAGGGGAGCACGTTCCAGAGTTGCGGCGTGCCGTACTGTGGGGTTTGCAGCGTGAGGCTACAGTTCGTGTCGGTATAGTTGTTGCTGCAATAGGGGCCGGTACCGTTGGCGACGTAATATTTCGTTAGCGCGCAGAAGTCTCGGGGTAGGCTGGGAGCGCGGGCGTCTCGTTTCTGTTGATTTTCTAACTGATAGGGTACGCTGGAGGACAGAGCGGGCCGTGGTGGCCGCCCGGACCCGTGGAGAGGAGAGCGCCGATGACCCTGCAGTGCCGTGATCTGTCTACGATGCCAGCCGATATCGCGGCGGTGGGA
>JAABUM010001441.1_pt1 | contig 35755 bp, 39 predicted proteins | sample 5559161 | NCBI WGS metagenome assembly JAABUM01 (sample SAMN10711868, study PRJNA513369) | rock metagenome | isolation source: Antarctica rocks | place: Antarctica: Victoria Land, Siegfried Peak nord
TTCCCGCCTCCGCCTCGAGTTCGACGAGGGCGATTAGCTCAGTGGGAGAGCGCTACCTTGACACGGTAGAGGTCACTGGTTCGATACCAGTATCGCCCACCCTCCGATCCGGGTCCTGGCCTCAGTAGCGGGCCCCGGCGACCCGCTCGCCGAGCGGGGCCAGCTCAGCGAGGGCGGCCGCGTCAAGCTTGACGTCGAGGGCAGCGACATTCTCCTCCAGCCACCTCACCCGCTTGGTCCCGGGGATGGGAACCACCGGGATGCCGAGCCGCTCGCCCTGTTCGCTGACCCACGCCAGGGCAACCTGTGCCGGCGCGACGCCGAGCCGGGTAGCCACCTGGCGCACCGTGTCGGCGATCGCCTCGTTCGCGTCGCCGGCCTCTCCCGTGAATCGCGGGTTCCTGCCGCGGAAGTCCTTGGCTCCCAGGCTGGCGCGATCCAGGGTCCCGGTCAGGAAGCCCCGCCCGAGCGGGGAGTAGGGCACGAGCCCGACACCGAGCTCGGCCAGCACCGGAGCGAGCGCCTCCGGGTCACGGGTCCACAGGGAGTACTCGCTCTGCACCGCGCTGATGGGGTGCACGGCGTGAGCCCGCCGCAGCAGGTCCTCGCCCACCTCGCTCAGTCCGAGATGGCGGACCTTGCCCTCGGTGACGAGCTCGCTCATCGCCCCGACCGTCTCCTCGATCTCGGCGTTCTGCGCGGGGCGATGCAGGTAGTACAGGTCGATGGTGTCGACGCCGAGGCGAAGCAAGGAGGATTCGCACGAGCGCTTGACGAAGCCTCGCTCACCGCGGATCAGGCGCTTGTCCTCGCCGCCGGTGCGGTCGATGCCGAACTTGGTCGCCAGCTGCACCTGGTCGCGCCGGTTGTCAATCGCGCGGCCGACGAGCACCTCGTTGTGCCCGTCGCCGTAGACGTTGGCGGTGTCGAGGAACGTCACGCCCAGGTCGAGGGCGCGATGGATCGTGCTGATCGACTCGTCCCAGTCGGCCGGCCCGTACCACTCGCTCATCCCCATGCAGCCGAGGCCCTGCACCGAGACGCGCAGCCCCCCGAGGTCCACTGTCTGCATACCCGTCTCCCCTCGGTCACCCCGCGGCAGGCGCTCGAGCCAGCCCGCTGCCATCACTGCCAACGATGTCGTGCCCCGTTGACCGCCGCCCGTAGCGTGCCAAGCGTGTCCGAGCATCCTGCCCTTCGCCGCAGCCACGTCGAGGTCCCGACCTCCGACGGTCCGGCCGACGCCTACCTGACTCAGCCGGCAGACGACGGCGAACACCCCGGCGTGCTCTTCTTCATGGACGGCATCGGCCTGCGCGCCCGGCTCGAGCAGATGGCCGACCGCATCGCCGAGGCGGGCTACGCGGTGCTGGTGCCCAACCTGTTCTTCCGCGCCGGCCGGGCCCCCGTCGTGCCCGACCTCGTGCAGCGCCTGCAGATCGAGGACCGCGGCGCAGTCATGGCCGAGCTACGGCCGCTGATGCAGGCGCTCACCCCACAGGTCGCCGCCCGTGACACCCAGGCCTACGTGCAGTTCCTCGGATCGCAGCCAGGCGTCCACCCCGGGCCGATCGGGACGACCGGCTATTGCATGGGCGGGGCGCTGTCGCTGCGTGCCGGCGCGCAGCTGCCAGGGCGGGTGGCCGCTGCTGCGAGCTTCCACTGGGGCAACCTCGCCCCCGACGACCCAGCCGGGCCGCAGCACGGCGCGCCCGACATCCGGGCCGAGGTCTACGCCGCGCATGCCGCCAACGACGCTTCGATGCCCGCGGAGCAGATCGCCCGGCTCGAGGCAGCCCTGTCAGGAGCGGGAGTCACCTACCGGTCGGAGGTCTACGACGGCGCCTCGCACGGCTTCACCATGACCGACCTGACCGTGTACGACGCCGCTGCCGAGAAGCGGCACTGGGATGCCCTGCTGGGACTGCTCGCCCGGGCGCTGCCGGCGGCATGACGCGCCCACCCAGCCCCTGGTGCGCCGGGACGGCGGTACCGGCGGTACCGGCGGTACCGGCGGGAGCATTCCACGGTTGGCCCCGCAGGCCGTCGGGTAACAGACGATCATGGACCCGCAGCCCCCGACCCGTTCCGTCCAGGTGCCCGCCGGCGAGGTCGGCCAGGTCGGCCAGGGCAACGACTCCGGCGGCCGGCCGCCAGTCGCCGGGCCGCCTCCGCCGCATCAGGTCGCCCGCACGCGTACCGGCAGCTACTACGCCGCGGCGATCGCCTTCGCGCTCCTGCTCCTGCTGCTACTGCTCTTCATCCTGCAGAACGGGCGCAGTGTTGAGGTCGGCTTCCTCGGATACAACGGCCACCTTCCGCTGGCCGTGGCGATGCTGCTGTCCGCCGTCACCGGCGCGCTGCTCGTGGGGCTGCTCGGCCTCGCCAGGGTCATCCAGTTGCGGCACACCGCCAAGCGGCACCAGAAGCAGGACGTACGCGGCTAGCGGGCCGGGGCGGCATGGTCACGGCCGCGGGCTGAGTCGTCGAGCCGGAGAAGCTGGCGTACCTGCTGCAGGTAGAGCACCCCGGCCACCCAATAGAGGACGCTGCCCCACCAGACGAAGGCCCAGGCCGTCGGACGCGACACTGTCGCGAGCCAGCCGTGTCCGGTCGTCGCCAGCAGGAACGGGAACGCGTACAGCAAGTTGGCCGTCGCCGCCTTGCCGAGGAAGTGCACGGGCAGTGCCGGCCCGTAGCCCATCCGTCGCAGCAGCGGGATGGTGCCGGCGAGGATGATGTCGCGCGCCGCCAGGGCGATCAGCAGCCAGAGCGGCACGATGCCCCGGATGACCAGGGCCACCAGCGTCGTGGCGATGTAGAGCCGGTCGGCCAGCGGGTCGAGCAGCGCACCGAGCCGGCTCGCCTGGCCCAGCATCCGCGCCAGCCTGCCGTCGAGGTAGTCGGTCACCCCGCTCGCCATGAGCAGGAGCAGCGCCCACCCGTCAGCGTGCGGACCCAGTACCAGGTACAGGAACACCGGCACGCCCGCGAGCCGCAGCGCCGACAAGGCGTTGGGGATGGTGAGGATGCGGTCGGCGCCATCGGCAGGGACGTTTGCCCCGGCTGCCCCCGGGGCCGACACGGCGGCTGCGTCGGACCGCGCCCGCGTCATGGCGGCGACGTTAGCCGACGGGCCATCGCCGGTGGCGGCCCCGGCCGCGGGCCTCACCCGAAGCGGCCGGTGATGTACTCCTCGGTCCGCTTCTGCTTCGGCCGGCTGAAGATCGTCGTTGTGTCGTCCATCTCGACCAGGCGCCCGGGCATGCCGATGCCGTCGAGGTTGAAAAAGGCCGTGCGGTCGCTGACCCGCGAGGCCTGCTGCATGTTGTGCGTGACGATGACGATGGTGTAGTCGTCCTTGAGCTGCGAGATCAGGTCCTCGATGACCAACGTCGAGATGGGGTCGAGCGCCGAGCAGGGCTCGTCCATCAGAAGCACCTGCGGCTCGACGGCGATGGCGCGCGCGATGCACAGCCGCTGCTGCTGGCCGCCGGACAGCCCGGCGCCGGCCTTGCTGAGCCGGCCACTGACCTCGTCCCACAGCCCAGCGCCTCGTAGCGAGCGCTCAACCGCGTCGTCGAGCAGCGACTTCTTGCGGGTCCCGTTGAGGCGAAGGCCGGCCGCGACGTTGTCGTAGATCGACATCGTCGGGAAGGGGTTGGGGCGCTGGAACACCATCCCGATGGTGCGGCGCACCGTCACGGGGTCGACCCCGGCGCCGTACACGTCGTCGTCGTCGAGCAGCACCCGCCCGCTCACAGTCGCCCCCGGCGTCACCTCGTGCAGCCGGTTGATCGCGCGCAGCACAGTCGACTTGCCGCATCCGGACGGGCCGATGAACGCCGTCACCGCTTTGGGCTCGATGACGAGCGAGACGCCCTCGACAGCGCGGAAGCTGCCGTAGTAGCAGGACAGGTCGTCCAGGTCGATGCGCTTAGCCATGCTCGTCTTACCTCTCTCGGTCATCCGCTGCTCGGGAGCAGCGGCCGGGACGGGACTTCGCCGGGCCCCCGCGGGGTCAGCCACGGGTCAGGCTGTTGCGGCGGGTCAGCAGCCGGGCCCCTACGTACAGGACCAGGACGATGGCGATGAGCACCAGCGCCGCCCCCCACGCGCGCGGGATGTAGCCCGGACCGGCCGACGTGGCCTGGTCGTAGATGTAGGACGACAGCGCGCTCTGCCGGCCGCTGAACGGGTTGGTGTTGATGGAGTCGAAGGTCTGCGAGGTCAGCAGCAGCGGGGCGGTCTCGCCCGTCACGCGGGCGACGGCCAGCATGACGCCGGTGGTGATCCCGGCCGAGGCAGTGGGCAGCACGATCCGCAGGATCGTCTTCCACCGGGGTACACCCAGCGCATAGGAGGCCTCGCGCAGCGCGTCGGGCACCAGCTTGAGCATCTCCTCGGCAGAGCGCACCACGACGGGCAGCATGAGGATGGCCAGCGCGAGGGCCGCGGCGAGACCCGACGGGCCGGAGTTGATGACCACGAGCGTATAGATGAACAGGCCGGCGACGATCGACGGGATGCCGGTCATCACGTCGACGAGGAACCGGACCGTGGTCGAGAACGTCCCCCGGCCGTACTCGGCGAGGTAGACCGCTACGAGCAGCCCGAACGGCACCGCGATGAGCATCGTCAGCACGATCTGCTCGAGGGTGCCGATGGCCGCGTGGTACAGACCACCGGTGGTGTCGAAGGGCCCGACCCCCTTCATCGAGTGCATCAGGAAGCTCGGGTTGATCTTGCTGATGCCGCGGTCGATGGTGTAGCTCAGCACCAGCACCAGCGGCAGCAGCGCGGCGAGCACAGCCAGCCGCACGGCGAGCCCCAGCAGCCGGTCCGCAGCTCGGCGCCGCCCTTCGACAGCGAACGAGACCGCCGCCAGCGCAACGGTGAACAGCGCGACCGTGACCACGACGAAGCCGGCGCGGCCGGCGAGCGGCGTCACGGCGAACAGCAGCAGCACCAGCAGCAGTGTGGCGAGGGCGATGAGGCCGATCGCCGGGCGGCCGAGCTGACGACCATCGGAGAGCCGGGAGGTGCGTGCGAGAGCCAACGACGTGGTCATCGCGCCTGGCCGTGGCTCATGCGGCGCCTCTCGTCTCGAGCCTGTTGCTGCGGTAGATGACCGCCCGTGCCCCCATGTTGACGGCAAGTGTGATCGCGAACAACACCAGCCCGGTGGCGATCAACGCGCCGCGCCCGATCGGGTCGGCCTCGCCGAACTTGGTGGCGATGTTGGCGGCGATGGTGTTGCCGCCCGTCGCCCGCAGGATCTGGAAGGAGATGTCGAAGGAGGCCGACAGCACGATGGCGATGGCGATCGTCTCGCCCAGCGCCCGCCCCAGCCCGAGCATGATCGCGCTGATCACACCAGCGCGGGAGTACGGCAGCACGGCGGTCCGGATCATCTCGAGCTTGGTGGCGCCAAGCGCGTACGCGGCCTCGCGGTTGGCCTGCGGCACCTGGGTGAACACCTCGCGGCTGATGGCCGCGATGATCGGCGTGATCATGACCGCCAGGACGACGGAAGCCAGCAGGATCGAGCGGCCCACGGCGCCCACGTCGTTGGAGAAGATCGGAATCCACGACAGATGCTTTTGGAGGAATGTCTGGAATCCCAGCGAGTGACCGAGCAGAAAGTCGATGCCCCACAGTCCGTAGATCACCGACGGGACCGCGGCCAGCAGGTCGACGAGGTAGCCCAGCGGCCTCGCGACCCGTGGCGGGGCGTACTCGGTCACGTACAGCGAGACGCCGAGCGCGACCGGCACGGCCATCACCAGGGCAAGAAAACTCGTCAGCACAGTCCCGAACACCAGCGCCGCGATCCCGAAGACCGGCGGCGACTGGTCGGTAAGGAACTGGCGCTCGGTGAGGAAGTTGCTGCTGTCCTTGTGCAGCGACGGCAGCGCCTTGCTGATCAGGAACACGGCGATGAGGATGATGACGGCGAACACGAGCAGGCTCGCCCCACCGGTGAGCCCGCTGAATATCCGGTCCCCGAGCCGCGCCTTGCCGCGCGAGCGCTTGGGCGGCTCCTCGCCACCCGATGCCGCCTGGCCCTGCGGCTCTGCATCGGTCCCGGGCTCCTCCGCCCGGGCGGGAGCAAGCCGAGTGGCACCGGCTGGGCTGTTCTCGCTCATCCCCTGAGTCTCTCCTGTCCGCTCCGGTGGCCTGACCCGCCGGTGCCCGGCCCACCGTGACGGTGGGCCGGGCAGGCGACGCCGGGAGGTCAGCTGAGGCTGGAGACCTCACTCGTCACCTTGCTGGCGATGGCGTCGGGCAGCTTGGCGTAGCCGAGCGAAGGAGCCGACTCCTGGCCCTTGCCGGTGGCGTAGGTCAGGAAGGCCTTGACCGAGTCCGCGTTCTGGTTGCCCTTGTCGCAGGCGATCACGTAGGTGACAGCCGAGATCGGGTAGGCGCCGGTTGCCGTGCTCGCGTAGTCGACCTTCACCCGCAGGTCGCCCTTGCTGCCATCGACCGTGGCCGCCCCCAGTGCCTTAGCGACCGTGTCACCCGTGGCGTCGACGAAGTCGCTGCCCTTGCCCTTGACCTGCGCGACCGGAAGGCTGTTGGCCTTCGCGAACGACAGCTCGGTGTACGTGATGCCGCCGGGGGCGCTCTTCACGCCCGCGGTGACCCCGTCCGAGCCCTTGGCGGCCTGACCGCCGGGCCACTTGAGCTCCTTGCCGGTGCCCAGGGTCCAGTCGCTACCGGCGTCGGCAGTCAGGAACTTGGAGAAGATGTCGGTGGTGCCCGACGAGTCCGAGCGGTGCACCGGCTGGATCGGCAGCTTCGGCAGGGTCGTCCCGCTGTTGTCAGCTGCAATCTTCGGGTCGTTCCAGGTCTTGATCGAGCCGGTGAAGATGCCGGCGATGACCGGAGCCGACAGCTTCAGCGTGCTGACTCCCGGCAGGTTGTAGGTCAGCACGACAGCTCCCCCGGTGACCGGGATGTGGATCGCCTTGTTGCCCGTGCCGCAGCGGGCATCGGCCTTGGGCTGCTCGGTCTCCTTGAGCAGCGAGTCGCTGCCGGCGAAGTCGACCTGCTTGTCGCTGAAGGACTGGATGCCCGCGCCGGAGCCGGTGCCGTTGTACTGCACGCCCGCGCCGGAGCAGGCGCTGGCGTAGTCCTTGATCCACTGCAGCTCGAGGTTCTTCTGGAATGTCGAGCCGGCGCCCGTGATGCTGGCCTTGCCGCAGCTGACCGAGCCCGAGCTCGGCGCCGCGGCTGCTGACGAGCTGCTCCCGCCCGCGCTGGCCTTGGTGCCGCTGTTGTTGTCCGAGCCGCAGGCGCTCAGGGCCACTGCGCTCGTGGCCGCCACTGCGACGACACTCCACCGGCCGATTGTCGGCACTGATACCTCCATGGGTCCCGGCGTCGTGGCCGGGATCGGATGATCTGACCTGTCTGACGCTAGGCACGCTCACTGACCGATCCGCTGCCGGCAGGTGAACGGCGGATGAACGTCCGCCGGGTACACGCGCGCTGCGCTGTCGCGGCCCCGGAAGAAGCCGATGCATGGGGCCCGCCCTGCACGGCGCTGCGGGTCCTCAGCCGGCGACACGCGTTCTCAGACGTCGAAGCGGTAGCCGACGCCGCGGATCGTGACCAGGTGCTGAGGTTGGGACGGGTCGGGCTCGATCTTGGCCCGAAGGCGCTTGACGTGCACGTCGAGTGTCTTGGTGTCGCCGTAGTAGTCGCTGCCCCACACCCGGTTGATCAGCTGCTCACGGGTCAGCACGCGGCCGGCCGAGCGCAGCAGCGCTTCGAGCAGCTCGAACTCCTTCAGCGGCATCGGCACCTGCTCACCGCCGACGGTTACGACGTGGCGCTCGACGTCGATGCGGACCGGCCCACCCTCCAGCGTGTCGGCGGCCTGGTCGCCGCGCCCGCGGCGCCGCAGCACGGCCCGGACGCGGGCAACGAGCTCGCGGCTGGAGAAAGGCTTCGTGACGTAGTCGTCGGCACCCAGCTCGAGCCCGACCACCTTGTCGATCTCGCTGTCCTTGGCTGTCACCATGATGACCGGCACGTCGCTGCGCCCCCGCAGCTCACGGCAGACCTCCAGCCCGGACAGCCCGGGCAGCATGAGGTCGAGCAGGACGAGGTCTGCGCCGGCCCGGTCGAACGCGGCGAGCGCCTGCGGACCCGTCGAGGCCAGCTCGACCTCGAACCCCTCCCGCGCCAGCAGGAACGAGAGCGCCTCGGAGAACGACTCCTCGTCCTCCACCACCAGTACCCGTGTCACGCTCGCTGCTCCTCCTGCCGCTGCTTCAGCCCGCTGGCCGCGGTCGCCCGGGGCGGCGTGGCAGCAGCCGCCACGGCTGGCTCCGCCGGCGCCCCTGCGACTCGCCCGGCATTGTCTCGGTCCGCCGCCGGCAGCCGCAGGGTGAAGGTCGAGCCCGAGCTCGGCTCGCTCCAGACGCTGACCTCGCCGCCGTGATTGGTGACGATGTGCTTGACGATCGCTAGGCCAAGGCCGGTCCCGCCGGTCAGCCGGGAGCGGGCCGGGTCGACCCGGTAGAAGCGCTCGAAGATGCGGCCTGCATCGATCTCCGGAATGCCGATGCCCTGGTCGGTGACGCTCACCTCCCAGCTCTCATCCCTCCGCCGGGTGGCCACCGCGACCTTGGTTCCTGCGTCGCTGTAGGCAACGGCGTTGTCGAGCAGGTTGGCGACGGCCGTCACCAGCTGCGCCTCGCTGCCGAGCACCACCCCGCCGGGGTCGCCGCCAGAGATGATGGTGATCGACCGGGCCTCCGCCGCGAGGCGGCCACGGTCGGCCGCCTCACGCACCACGACGTCGAGCTCGACCGGCGTCGCCTGGGGCGGGGCCTCGCCACCCTGCAGGCGCGACAGGTCGATCAGCTCGCTCACGAGCCGACCGAGTCGCACGGCCTCGTGGCGGATGCGCCCGAGGAACCGTCGGGCCACCTCGGCATCGTCCCCCGCTTCCAGCGCGGCCTCGGCGAGCAGCGCCAACGCACCCACCGGAGTCTTGATCTCGTGACTGACGTTGGCCACGAAGTCGCGCCGCACCGCCTCGACCCGTCGCGCCTCGGTGACGTCCTCGACCAGCACGGCGACGAGGTCGGGACGCAGCGGCCGCGCATGCACGGACACCTCCACCCCCTGGGCTGTCGTCCCCCACGGTGTCCGCGGCCCGTGGTCCGCCAGCGTCGTCGAGGCGGTCAGCTCCTCGCCGCGCCGCCGGGCGTCACGGGCCAGCTCGCGCAGCGCCGGGTCGAGGGTCGCGGCGCGGGTGACACCGAGCCGCTCGGCAGCCGGATTGGCGTAGACGACCGTGCCGGAGGCATCGACTGCCACCGCAGCGATCCGCACCTGCTCCAGCAGCTCGGCCGCCAGGAGCCGGTCAGCACCGGCCGGTTCCGGAGGCGCGGCGGCTACCGGGCGGCGGGAGGGGCCCCGACGAGAGCGGGTGAGAAGCAGTCCCGTGAGCAGCCCGAGGAGCAGTCCGACCAGCAGGCCGGCCACCCACGCAGACAGGGGCACGTCGCCGACCATAGGCGCAGCGGTCCTTGCTGCGCGCCATCAACGCCTTGACGGGCCCGCATTCCCGCCGGATGTCGGTGCCGGTGCACCCATCAGGTGAGCGTCCGGCGGCTGGTAGGTGTCCAGCAGGTGACGTGGACGTGGCCATCCATCGACAGTGCTCGTGTGGCGCTGCTGATCGGCTGGTGGGGGCGCGCTCGACTTGCCTCCGACGGCTAGCGTGAGCCGTTGACAGCGAAGGAGGGACGAGATGCGCGACGCCTACCACGAGGACCTGGCTGCCCTCAGCAGCTCCCTGGTCGACATGACGACTCTGGTCGGCAGCGCAGTTGGCCGGGCGACGCAGTCGCTGCTCGACGCCGACATCGCGCTCGCCGAGCAGGTGATCAGTGGCGACGCCCTCGTCGACCACCAGTACCGCGAGGTCGAGGCACGCGCGTTCGACCTGCTGGCCCGGCAGGGCCCGGTCGCTGGCGACCTGCGCATCGTCGTCACCAGCCTGCGGATGAACTCCGACCTCGAGCGCTCGGGAGACCTCGCGGTGCACGTCGCCGAGCTCGCCCGCCGTCGCTACCCGGCCTCCGCCGTCCCGGTTGAGCTGCGCTCCACCATCTTGCAGATGGGCCAGGTCGCACAGCGACTCATCGCCAAGGCGGGCAGCGCCATCGCCAGCCGTGACCTCGAGCTGTGCGCCGAGATCGAGCATGACGACGACGAGATGGACGCCCTGCACCGCCAGCTGTTCCGGGTCCTGCTCGAGGACGACTGGAAGGGCGGCATCGAGGCGACGATCGACGTCACCCTGTGCAGCCGGTTCTACGAGCGCTTCGGCGACCACGCCGTCTCGGTCGCGCGGCGCGTGGTGTACCTCGTGACCGGACAGCAGCCGGTGCCGCCCAGCCCGCCCGTCTCCGTCTGAGGGACCGCCTGACAGCTCGTCTGAGAGCCGTCGCGAGCGGCTCCGTCCCGAACGGCCTCCGCTGAGTGACGATGGGGGCGTGCCGCCCCCATCGCTTCGCCCGTGGCAGCTGCAGGAGCGGCTGCGCCGGCGGGGCAGCGAGCCGGACCCGCGGATGAGCCTCGCTAACGAGCGCACCTTCCTCGCCTGGGTCCGCACCGCGCTCGGGCTGCTCGCGGCCGGGGTCGCGGCGGACAGCCTGCTGCCGCCGTCGGCGGTTCGCCCGTGGCTGTCAGGTGCCGTGGTGCTGCTCGGGGCGCTGGTGGCAAGCCGGGCCTCCATCCACTGGTGGCACGTCGAGCTCGCCCTGCGCGAGCAGCGACCGTTGCCGGTCACCAGACTGACGACCGTGCTCGCCTACGGAGTGGCACTCGCCGGCGTCGTGGTGGTGGTCCTCGTTGCGGTGGCATGACGGCGTCTCGCTGGGCGCCTGCGGCCTCGCCGAGAGCAAGGCGTGAGCGACCGCGGTGGCGCACCCGAGCGCACCGACCTGGCGTGGGTGCGCACGAGCCTGTCGCTGGTCGCGGCCGGCGTCGCGGCCGAGCGGCTCGCCGCCTTCCGCCGCGACCACGTGGCCGAGCTCGCGGGAGCGGTCGCGGCTGTGCTCGCGATCGGGGTCGGCCTGGCGGCCTGGCGCCGGCATGTGGCTCTGGCCAGCGGAAGGCACCCGGGCACGGTGCCCATCTGGCTCGTGCTCAGTGCGGCCGGCGCCGTCTGCCTGCTGGCCGCCGCCGTGGTCCTCACGCTCGCGCGGAGCTGACGTCAGCGACCGTCAGGCCGGGTAGCGGGCCCGGACCTCGCGGGTGACGCTGCGCTCGGCGACGAACGACAGGAACGGGACTGTGCCGGCGAGCAGCACGAGCAGCGTCCGCACGATGGAGAGCCGGGCGCGCAGGGCGAGGTCGAGCGAGGCCAGCAGGTAGACGATGTATAGAAAACCGTGCAGCGGCCCAACGATGGCGACGACAGCAGTCATGCCGGCCGCGTACTTCAGCGGCATCCCAACGAATACCAGGATCAGCAGGCCGATGCCCACGACGACGGCGATCACCTGGTAGCGACGCAGGGGGCCGGCGAGATCGGCCCGGACGCCGGCGGCTGCCGCCTGTCGCCGAGCGGGCCTCGACGTCGTCACGGGCGCGGTTCCGTGCGGGCGCGCGCGTCACGGGCGTGCAGCGAGGCGAGGTAGGCGTTGTAGGCGTCGAGCTCGGGGTCGTCCTCCTGCGGGACCGGTGCGGGTGCAGCCGCGGCGCCTGCGGGAGAGGCCGGGGTCCTGCGTCTGGTCGCGATGCGCTCGGCCGGCGGCTTGAGCTCGTCACGGACGAGCCGGACCCACATGAAGACGACGAAGGCGGCGAACAGCCACCACTCGATGCCGTAGCCGTAGTTGCGCAGGCCGCCGTCGGGGTCGCCGCCCCGCAGCCACTGCCAGCGGCCCAACGGGATGAACGCGGTGATCAGCACGATGGCGAGCAGGTGCAGCCCCATCCACCGAAGGCTGAGGAACCGTCGCACGTGTCCCACGCTACCGCCGGCAACTGCGTGGGGTCGCTGAACTGCTCACCATGCAGCCGCCTCCACCTCGCGGCCGAGCACCAGCAGCAGCGGCTCGGAGCGAGCGGGTCCGACCAGCTGCAGGCTCGCCGGCATCGCCCCGGCGCCCGGCACCGGCAGGGCCAGAGCCGGAAGCCCCGCGGCGTTGACGGGCAGCGTCTGGCGGGTGCCGTACATCTGCTCGGCCTCGTCCAGCCGCGGCACCGGACCGGTCAGGGTGGGCAGGGCGAGCACGTCGACCATGGACAGCAGGCGGCCCACCTCGGCCCGCCAACGCAGGACAGCCGCGGCGTCAGCCTCCCGCTGAGCCGGCGTCACCTCCGAGCCGGCCAACAACCGGCCGCGGACGTCGCCCCCGACCAGCTCCGGCGTGAGCCCGACGAGCAGCCCGTCGGAAACCCACGCCTCGGCTGCCAGCAGGCGGCCCGCCGCCGGTGCTACCGCCGCCCACCCGGGCAGGTCGCGGGGGGGGTCCAGTTCTGTCACGACGACGCCGGCGGCCACCGCGAGCCGGGTCAGCGCCGCATCGATCGCCTCGTCGACCTCCGAAGTGGCGCGCAGCCGGAGCCGCCCTATCGTCCACGGTCGCTCGCCGCGGGTCGGCAACACGTCCGGGACTGTGAAGCCGGGCTCGATCAGTGCCATTCCTCGTACCAGGCCCGCGACATCCCGGGCCAGTGGGCCGACGGTGTCGAGGCTGGGAGCCAGCGGGCGGACCCCCAGCAAGGGGATGCGCCCGGCCGTCGTCTTCAGGCCTGCGACGCCGCAGCAGGCCGCCGGGAGCCGGATGGAGCCGCCGGTGTCGGTGCCGAGGGCGACGTCGGCCTCGCCCGTCGCCACCGCGACAGCTGACCCGCTGGACGATCCGCCCGGGACCCGAGCGGGGTCGAGCGGGTTGGTCGGGGTACCTGCCCAGTTGTTGATCCCGGTTATGCCGTACGCCAGCTCGTGCAGCATGGTCCGGCCGACGACTGAGGCTGTGCCAGCGCGCTGCGCGGCCCGGATGCCGACAAGGCACGTCGCGTCGGCCGTGGCTGGCTCGGCGCGCGCCGCGAGGGCCGCGCAGCCGCCCGTCGTCACGTGGCCGGCCATGTCGATGAGGTCCTTGACGGCGACGCGGGTGGCCCCCGGTGGAACGGGTGCATCCAGCCGGACGGAGAAGGCGCTCACCGCTGCAGCATCTCCCCCGGATCCGCCCGCTCACTGCCCGCCCCCGTGCAGGTGCCCGTGCCGGTGCCCACTTCGTGGCGTACAAGTGGAGCGTGGGCACGACCGACGAGGGCTACGGGACGACGCTCGGCGTGGACGGCATGCCCGCTTACCGTGACGGCCTCGCGCGGCTGCAGCGGATGGACGGCGGCTACGCCCAGGCCTTCCGCGCGGCGGCAGATGCGGACCCGGGCGCCTGCCTGCCACACATCGCACTCGCCCTGGTCGGCGCCGGCACACCGGGCATCGATGTCACGGCGCACCTGCGGGCGGCAACGGCGACAGGGGCGTCCGGCGACGAGCGGGAGCGCTCCCTCGCCGGCATCGCGACCACCCGGGCGGCCTCCGGGCAGCTCGCTGTCGAGCCACTGGTCGTCCGTCACCTCGCGCGGTGGCCCCGCGACGTGCTCGCCCTGTCCGTCCTCGTACCCGTCATGAGCTGGTCGGGCCGTCCGGGGGCGGTCGAGGAGCTGAACGCGCTGGTCGAGCAGGTCTGGCGGCAGGCCGGCCCGAGCTGGTGGCACGACGGCCTGCTCGCCTTCGTCCGCCAGGAGCAGGGCCGTCTGGACGAGGCCGCGGAGCTCGCGGACCGCTCGTTTGCCGTCGAGGCTCGCGCGGGGCATGCCGCGCACGCCCGGGCGCACGTGCACTACGAGACCGGCGACCACGCGGCTGGGCATGCGTGGCTCGGCGCCTGGTCCGCCACGCTCGACGCGGACTCGCCGTATGCGGGCCACCTGTCGTGGCACCTCGCCCTGCACGAGCTGGCCGGCGACGACGTCGATGCCGCACGGGAGCGCTGGGCCAAGGACCTCGCCCCCGGCCGTCTGGGCGCCGCCGCCGGGTTCCGCGAGGTGATCGACGGCGGGTCGCTGCTGTGGCGGCTGCGGCTCCGAGGGTCGGCAATGGACGAGGCCGCAGCCGACGAGCACGCCGCCGATCGGACGGCAGAGTTGGCCCGGGCCTTGCTGTCCGCCCCGCAGGCGTTCCTGCTGCTGCACGTCGCGCTGGCGGCAGCTGCAGCATCCGACACCGGCCTGCTCGAGGACCTGCTGGCCGGGCTCGCCGGGCGCGCGCCCTACGTCCGGGAGCTGATCGAGCCCGTGGCGGTGGCGCTGGGGGCGCTCGTGGAGGGGCGCCCGGGTGACGCGGCGGACGCCCTCGACCGCCTCGGTGGCGAGGTCCACCGCTTCGGTGGCAGCCGCGCCCAGCGTGACGTGATCGAAGAGACGCGGCTGGCCGCCCTGCTCGGGGCCGGGCGTGCGGATCAGGCGCGTGCCCTGCTGCGCCAGCGGCTCGACCGGCGTCCGTCGCCGGCCGACTCCGCGCTGCTCGCCTCGAGCTGAGCCCCCTTGGCCGGCCGATGACGGTGCGGGCGCAGATGACATTGGATGGTGGTGACTGCCGCGCCCGAGCGGCGAGGCGGGAGTGGCATGGCGAGGCCGCGCACCTCCCGCAGCCGGTGGGCGCTGCGGATCCTGGTCCTGGCAGCAGTGGCATCGGCCGGCTACGCCCTGTCGGGCAGCGTCGGCGAGCTGCAGGCGGCCGCCGACGCCCTCGTCGACGTTGAGCCGGGATGGGTCGCGCTCGCCGTCGTCGCCGAGGTCGGCTACTACCTGGCATACGCCCGCTCCGAGCTGCGCTTGCTGCGGGTCGGCGGCTCCGGCATCGGCCAGCTGCAGGTGTTCGGGCAGACGGTGGCCTCCCTGGCCCTGGCCAACTGCCTGCCGGCGGGAGCGGCACTGTCGACCGTCTACAGCTACCGGGTCTTCCGGCGCTTTGACGTTGACGAGCCACTGGCCGCCTGGGTGCTTGCCGTCAACAGCGTGCTGTGGATCGCCGTCCTGGTGGTGCTCACCCTGGCGGGTAGCGAGATCGCCGGCGCCAGCCGCGGCGCGGACATCCCCGATCTGCGGCCCGTCGCGCTCGGGGTGCTCGCCGTTCTGATGCTCCTCGTCGCCCTCGCCGTGCTGCTGGCCCGCCGGGGCGTGCTCGCTCGCATCGCCGACGCGGTTGCGGTCCGGGCGGCGCGGCTGCTGCGCCGGCCGCAGCCTGGTGCGGTGGGCGAGGCCTGGAGCCGGCGGCTGCTCACCTACTCCCCGCAGCGCGGTGACTGGGCCGCGAGCGGCGGATGGCTCGTCGGCTCCTGGCTCGCCGACATCGGCTGCCTCGCAGCTGCCTTCCCGGCCGTCGGCGCTGCGGTGCCGTGGCGAGGGCTGCTGCTTGCATACGGCGCCGCCCAGCTGGCGAGCACGCTGCCGGTGACGCCGGGCGGGCTCGGCATCGTCGAGGGCAGCCTGACTGTCGCCCTTGTTGCGTACGGCGGAGCGTCGGTCGCGACCCTGTCCGCGGTGCTGCTCTACCGCTTGGTCAGCTACTGGGGCTCGCTGCCGGCCGGGCTGCTCGCCTGGCTCGGGCTGCGGCGAGCGGCGCGTCACACTGGGGAGCAGCGGCTAGCGGAGGTGACGGGATGAGCGGGCACCAGCGAGCGCACCTGCGGCCCCGCGCCGCGGTTGGGGTCGGCCTTGCCGCGCTAGTCATTGCGGCGACCGGCTGCTCCGGATCGCGCAGCTACAGCCGCTTCACGTCCGACGCCTGCGCCGCCACCCTGCCCGTCGCCCAAGCCGCGGTGCATGGGCCGGAGCGGCTCGTGGCGATCCGGCCCTTCCAGCGCGCCGAGCTCAAGCGCTACTTCGGCATCACGCCGCGTCCGGCGCCCGGGGGAAGTCCGCCCTCGGCAAACCCGGCGCCGACAACGCAGCCACGGGCTTGCCTGGTTGTCTTTCGCGGCGTGTTCGCCGCTGGGAGCGTCGCCGGGGCTGGGCAGCAGGCGGGGCGGTATGCGCTCGTCCTCGTCAGAGTGCGCGCCCCTCAGGTGCTGCGGACCCGGGTCACGGGCAGCTTCCCGCCCGCGGCCTGACTCGCCCTGGCATCGTCCCGGCGACGTTCGCTCAGCTGGTCGTGAAGCCGGCGCCGGCGGGGTCGCGCAGCGCGGCCACCGCGGTCGCGTACATCCGGTCCTTGATCACCCCGAGTGTCGCGGGGTCCTTGGCGGCAAGCGGCCGGACGCGTTCGACCGCCTGCTCGAGCACGTGCTCGGCGTCGGCGGTCGCGGTGACGATGCCGGCCTGCAGGGCATCCCCACCGCCGTACCGGCGCGCGGTGACCATCATGTCCGTCGCCGTCGAGGGCGAGAGCTTGGCCATGATCAAGGCCGTCATGCCCGGAGTGAAGGGGATGCGGATGTCAGCCTCGGGCAGGCAGACGAACCCGCGGTCTGCGCGCATCACCCGCCAGTCGTGCGCGAGGGCAAGCATCGCGCCGCCGGCGAACGCGTGCCCCTGCACGGCCGCCGCGGTCGGTGCGGGGAAGGCGAGCACCCGGGCGAACAGCTCCTGGACCCGCGCGGCGTAGGTGCCGAGCTGGTCCGGGTGCGCGCCCAGCCAGTCCAGGTCGAGCCCGTTGCTCCAGAACTTGCCGGTCGCCGACGTGACGAGGGCGCGCGGCGCGGGAGCGGCTGCCACCTCGTCGAGCAGCGCCGTGAGGGCGGTGAGCCAGTCCGGGTGGAAGCGGTTCTCACCGTCGCCGAGGTCGATAACGAAGACCTCGCCGTCGCGCTCGAGCGTCGGGCCCGTGCCTGCCACTGTCGATGCTGTCCCTTCGTTGCCTTCCCCGCCGGGGGGTTACCGCGTTTGTACTCGGGCGGAGCCGGGCTCGCACCGCATCGGCTGCTGCCATTGCACGGCTCTTGCCCCCATCGGACCTCCCGGGGCGACGACACGCCGGCTGGCGGTGTTCCCCACCCGAGGTAACCGTGCAGATCAGCAGCCCTGCCGCGCGTGGCTGGCCAGCACGGGGTGGCGGGCTCCGGAGCGCAGGCAGAGGATGTCGCCATGGCGCAGACGAGCGGTGCAGGGGCAGTGCTGCAAGGCCTGGTGCGAGGAGCAGCTGCGGGGGCGGCCGGGACGACAGCGCTCAACGCCGTCACCTACCTCGACATGGCAGTGCGGGGCCGCCCGACGAGCAACACCCCGGAGCTGACGGTCGAGAAGCTGGCGCAGGCTGCACACGTCACCATCCCGGGTGAGGGCGAAAAGCGAGAGAATAGGCTCGCCGGGCTCGGTCCGCTGAGCGGTCTGGCGCCGGGAATCGGGGTTGGTGCGCTGCTTGGCGCCGGCTACGCGGCACGTCGGACCCCGGGGCCGGTGGCCGGAACGCTGCTCTGCAGCATCGTCGTGCTGCTGTCCGCCAACGCGCCCATGACGCTGCTCGGAATCGCCGACCCCCGCATCTGGTCGGCAGCGGACTGGGCCAGCGACATCGTCCCGCACCTCGCCTACGGGGCGACAGTGCACGGCGTGCTGGCGTCCTACGACAACTGACCACGCAACTGCGGTGCAGTCCGTCGGGATGACAGCAGGTGAACCTGGCTGCGGTACTGGTAAGGGTCAAATTCGTCGACCGTCGTCATAGCGCCGGCGTGCGGCTGGGCTGCGACGGGAGGCCGCGAGTGAGTCGGGGGGCCTTGCGCCGGCAGCGGCGCGAGGGCCCCGCCTGGTGGTGCCCGCGATCCGCATGATTGCCGTATAGCGGTTGAGCTCGGCCTCGCGTCTGACGCTCGGACGAACGGATTCTGAACGGTTGGTCGTGACCGCCAACGATCAGCCGCCGGCGACGTCGGTCGTGTACGCGTCGCGGACCCTGGTCGTGTCGTATCCGCTGGCGAAGGCGCCATGAAGGGGTCGAGCGGATGCGCGCGACTCACGGCAGCGTGACGGCCCCGTAGTCGTCGGGGACCTTGCCGCCCGCGTAGCCGCCCTCGAGGGTGGTCTCGGTCGACCGCGCCTCCCGTGGCGCGATGACCGGAACCAAAGACTCCTGCCCTGATCGCGGGCAACCCGGTCTTCGAGCCGACGGTCCCGGCGGCCGGCACAATCCGACCTACGGTCTGCTACCGCCTTTCGTCCAAAATGCTTGACAGCCGCCCTGAGTGCTTGGTGTCGACCTTCTCCACCTGCGCGGGGACGTACTTGTGCCAGGGCGTGCCGGCGAAGCCGTCCCGGTAGCCGATGGAGGTCAGCTCGTTCGGAGGGACGCCGACCCGGCCGTGGTCGGGGTGGTCGACACCCATGCCGTTGGGCAGCGAGAGGTGGCCCGGCTGCAGGGTGTCGGTGACCTCGACCGGGGCGACTGCCGAGCCGGCGTCGGTGGTCACCCGAGCCAGGTCGCCGTCACCGAGCTGGAGGCGCGCCGCGTCGACGGGGTTGATGCGCAGGGCCCCGTCGGCACCGCGCCGTCGCCAGGTCGGGTCGCGGTAGATGGTGTTGGCGGTGAACGAGCGTCGTTCACCGGCGGACAGCACGAAGGGCAACGCCGCGGTCGTCCACCTCGACGCCGTGCCTGGCAGCCCCGGCAGCTGGTCCAGCAGCTCGGGGATGGCCATGGTTATGCGCCGGTCGGGACGCCGGACGTAGCTCCACACGTCGTCCCAGTCGTCCTGCGTGAAGGTGATCCCCGAGGGCGTCGCGAGGATGGCGTCGAACAGCGCGTTGCCGTCGGCGTGACCGGCTCGCCGGACGGCGTCTGGATAGGTCAGGGCGCACATCTGCGCCAGTCCCCAGACGGCGGCGGTCGACCGGGCCCCGTCGGGCAGGCTCGGCCCGAGAGTTTCGTGCAGCAGGTAGGGAGCGAGGCCGAGCAGGGCTGGATCGGCCGTCACGTGCTCGGCATAAGCTGCGGCGAAGGCCTCCCGGCCCTGCGTGGCAGCTGCCGTCAGCGCGCCCGTGACGTCCGGGTCGAGCGGTGCGAGCTGCCGCAGCAGCCGGGCGTAGATCTCCGGCTCGGGAAGCGTGCCGGGCAGCGGGTCCAGTACCGGCGGCCGCAGCTGGAAGGTGTTGCGCGGGAACTCGACGTTGAAGAACGTGCACTCCCACTTCTCGAACTGGCTCGAGGCCGGCAGCACGTAGTCCGCCTGCCGAGCCGTCTCGGTGTACGCGACATCGACGACTACCAGCAGCTCCAGCGCGTCCAGCGCCTCCCGGAAGCGGGTGGAGTCAGCCAGGGAGTGAGCCGGATTTGCGGACTCGACCCACATGGCCCGGAACCGGTCCGGGTGGTCGCTGAGGATCTCCTCGGTGATCGAGTTGCAGGGCACCAGCCCGGAGATGATCCGCGCCCCGGTGACCGGCGTGACGCGGGGGGCTCCGGTCGCACCGGTCCCGCCGGTCCCGGCGGCGAGCGGCAGGAAGCTCGAGTGCAGGAACATCGTGCCCGGCTTGCCGAAGTTGCCGGTGAGCAGCCACACCAGCTTGTGCAGGTAGGACACCAGGGTGCTGTTTGGGGCCTGCTGCACGCCGAGGTCCTCGTAGGTCGCGGCGCTGCTCGCGGTACCGATGCGGCGCGCCGCCGTGCGGATGAGCCCTTCCTCGACACCGCACGCGGCGGCGCAGGCAGCGACCGGCACGCTGGACAGCGTCTCCAGCACCAGGTCGGAGCCGGACGTGTGGGCAGCGAGGAACGAGGAGTCGACGAGCCCTTCCTGCACGATGACGCCGAGCATGGCCGCCAGGCACCAGGCGTCTGTGCCCGGGCGGACCTGCAGGTGGATGTCCGCCATCTCCGCCGTCTCGCTCCGGCGGGGGTCGACGACGATCATCGTGCGGTCCGGGTCGTGCGAGATCTCGCGCAACGTGGGACGGGCCCGCGGGAAGCTGTGCGACTGCCAGGGGTTCTTGCCCAGGAACATCACGACCTCGGCGTGCTCGAAGTCGCCCTTCGTGTGGCCGCCGTAGAGCCTGCCGTCGACCCACATCTCGCCGGTCTTCTCCTGCGCCAGTGCGTTGGAGGAGTACCGGGCACCGACCGCCGCCTGCAGCGCGCGGGTGTGCACGCCGCCGAGATGGTTGCCCTGGCCACCACCTCCGTAGAAGAAGATCGACTGGCCACCGTAGGTGTCCCGGACGCCGGCGAGCCGTTCGGAGATCTCAGCGATCGCGGTGTCGCAGTCGATGGGCTCGTGGGTGCCGTCCGGACGGCGACGCAGCGGGGTGTCGAGCCGGTGTCGGCCGGACTGGTAGTGGTCGAGTCGCAACGCCTTCTCGCACGTGTACCCGGCTGAGCTCGGGTGCGCCTTGTCGCCGCGGATCTTCGTCAGGTGCCGGTCGGCGACCTGCACCTGCAGGCCGCAGTTGCACTCGCAGAGGATGCAGGCCGTCGTGCGCCATTCCACCGCTGCGGTTCCGCCGGGGTCGTCGTTCATCACACCACCTCGCCCGCCGTCGGCGACGGCCTAGGAGTATGGACTATGCCATACTAGAGATTCGATGGGAACCTCGGCCGAGGAGAGCTGGATGGCGGTACGGCCCGGCGGCACACGGCAACGCATGATCGACAGCACGGCGACGCTGCTCAGCCAGCGGGGCACGGCGGGCACCACGGTTGACGCCGTCCTCGCCCATAGCGGTGCGCCGCGCGGGTCGGTCTACCACCACTTCCCCGGGGGTCGCAGCCAGCTCGTGCTCGATGCCGTGCGGATGACCGGGGACCGAATCACCCGGCTCATCGACCGCACCGGCGACGGCAGGCTCCCTGCCGATGCGCTGGGGGAGTTCGCCGCGTTCTGGCGGCGGATGCTGGTGGCCAGTGACTACCGAAGCGGGTGCCCGGTGGTGGCGCTGGCCGTCGGCGACGCCGGACAGGTCCCGACGGCGCCCGAGGTCGTCGCCGAGGTGTTCGCGACGTGGCAAGCGAGCTTCGCCCGGATGCTCAGCGACCGCGGGGTCCCGCCCGAGCGCGCCCGCCGGCTGGCGAACCTGACCGTGTCCGCGATCCAGGGAGCGGTCATCCTGTGCCGGGCGGAGCGCAGCACGGTCCCGCTCGACGACGTCGTTGCCGAGCTGTCCGAGCTGGTCTGAGCGAGGGGACGATCATGGTGCGGTACGCGGACGGGCCGACCGTCGAGCTGGACGTGCAGATCGATGCACCGGTGGAGCAGGTGTGGGAGCTCGTGAGCGACATCGACCTGCCGGCGCGCTTCTCGACCGAGTTCCGCGGCGCGACGTGGCTCGACGAGGGGCCGCGCCTGCACGCGAGGTTCGTCGGCCGGAGCCGGCACGAGGCCCTGGGTGAGTGGGAGACGACGTCCTACGTGTCGCGCTTCGAGCCGCACCGCGCGTTCGCCTGGGACGTCACGGACCCCGAGAACCCCTCGGCGAGCTGGTGGTTCGAGCTCGAGCCGGGAGCCGGCGGGGTCCGGCTCCGCCAGGGAGTCCGCATCGGGCCGGCACCGTCCGGCCTGACGTTCGCGATCACGGCGAGACCCGACAAGGAGGAGCGCATCGTCGCCCGGCGCCTGTCCGAGTTCGAGGGCAACATCGCCGCGACGCTGGCCGGCATCAAGCGACTGGCGGAGGGGGAGCGATGACGCTGCGGGTCGGGATCGGTGTCGGCTCCATCGACGCCGAGTCGGTCGAGTTCGTCCGGGAGGCGGAGCGGCTGGGCGCTGACTCGGTCTGGGTCCCCGAGTACTGGGCGGCCGACGCCTTCACCCCGCTGGCCTTCCTCGCCGCGTCGACGTCGACGATCCGCCTCGCGACAGGCATCGCGGTGCTAGGCGCGCGGACCCCGGCGATGCTGGCGATGACCGCGATGTCCGTGCAGGCCCTGTCCCGGGGCCGGTTCGTGCTGGGGATTGGTGCCAGCGGGCCGCAGGTGATGGAGGGCTGGCACGGGGTGGACTTCGACCGGCCCGTCCGTCGCACTCGCGAGACCATCGAGATCCTCCGTGCCGTCACCGCCGGCGACCGGCTCGAGCACCAGGGCGAGGTCTACACCCTGCCCCTTTCCGGGGGCGAGGGCCGCAGCATCCGCTCGCTCCTGCCGCCCGCACACATCCCCGTCTTCGTCGCCTCGCTCGGGCCGGCCAACCTCCGGCTCACCGGCGAGCTGGCCAACGGTTGGATCGGCAACTCCTTCCTCCCCGAGTCCGCCGACGTCTTCCTCGACCCCATCCGGGAAGGCGCAGCCTCGGCCGGCCGGCACCTCGCCGACCTCGAGCTGTGCGTGTCGGTCGGCGTCGAGTTCACCGACGAGGTCGACGAAGCCGGACGCCGGCATGCTCGGGCTACGCCTTCACTTTCGGCGCGATGGGGTCGGCGACCCGCAACTTCTACAACGACGCCTTCGCCCGCCAGGGCTTCGAGGACGACGTCCGCGAGGTCCAACGCCTGTGGCTCGCCGGGGAGCGGGAGGCGGCAGGCGAGCGGGTCCCGATCGAGATCGGGCTAGGAACGAACCTGGTCGGCACCGACGAGCTCGTCCGGGACCGGCTCCGCCGCTACCGCGACGTCGGCATCACGACCCTGCGCGCGAACCTCGAGACCGGTACCGAGCAGACGACGCTGGCCGCCCGGCTCGACCAGCTGGGGCGGTTGCTCGGGCTGGTACGTGAGGTCAACGACGAGCCAGCTGGGGAGGCTGGGCAGACGTAGGAGCCCGCTCGTCCCGCTGCCTCGCGTCGGTCGAGCTCCGGCCATCGGAAGGAGCGGCCGACGCGCAGCCTGCCACCCCGCGCCACACCATCGAAGCCTGACGTCATGCCACAGCAGCAACGCCACGCCGCGGACGTGCTGGCGAACGCTCTCCGCTGGTAGCGCCGCCAGTTGGGGTACTGGTTGGGGTCAATCGACCCTCCACAGAACTGTGCGACACAGCCGCAGGCCGCTGACCTGCACTTTCGCCCGTCGGGATGACAGGATTTGAACCTGCGACCCCTTGACCCCCAGGTACCTGCGCAAGGTCCACGGTGGTCCACCTGAGTCCTGTGTTCGCAGGTCAGCGCGCTTTGCAGTCCGTAGACGTACGCGCTGATGTGCCTCAGTCCGGCCCGCGTTGCTGTCACCGTTGCTGTCATCGAAAGCGGCAAATCTCAGAGCCGGTGCGTCCAGTGCGATCCGCACCGAACCGGTTCGATACGTACCGGGACCGGCACGATCCGCACCAAACAGGGTGTGCATAGGCACCGTGTGTAGGCATGTGCACAACCCTAAACATGCAGGTCAGACGCATGGAGCCGTTGACTTCGGCGCCGACCCGGCCTTAGCGTGAGCGTGCTCCCTCCGTACCTCGGAGGGCGGCCCCGTCCGGTGTTGCGAGCACCGGGCGGGGCCTTGATCGGCACCTTTGCGGGAGAAACCGACCCATGGACGAAACTAGTGGACTGCTCGGCGAGCTAGAGCACCTAGCGAACTGCCCGAGCTGGTGTGCCAGCGACAGCCACACGGGCGACCCCGGTGGACCGGGGCACATCACCACGCTCGTCGACCTCGACGCGATCGAGGGCCAGGTGCGCGTCTTCGGCCAGAGCGAACCCGACCTCGGCTGCGGCGTCTGCGTCTCCGCTGACGGCGTAATGACACCGACCCAGGCACGCCGGCTCGCAACCGAGGTGCTGCGCCTCGCCGACGTTGTGTCCCAGCCGTGACCGCGAGGGGCGCAGGTCCACCGAGCGCGACCCAACTGCCGTCCGGGAGGTGGCAGGCCCGCTACCGAGACGCCGAGGGCAAGCGGCACAGCCACAGCTTCGCGACGAAGGAAGTGGCGCTGAGCTGGAAGGCTGACGGTGAGGCGGCCGTGCTCCGCGGTGACCATGTCGCCCCGGTCGTCGTCGTCGAGCCACCAGTTGTCAGGCTGCCTCCGCTGGGACGAGTACCAGGCCGACGTGGCCGGCGCGTCAAGCGGGTGTCAACGGACTGGTATCGGGCCATCGAGGCGCACATCGTCCACCTGCGCGCCGGTGGCAGCCCTTCCGGCACGGTGCGGCTGCGACGGCACTATCTGTACGACCTGGCCGACCAAGTGGCGCCTACCGGGCCGTGGGAGGTCACCCTAGGGCAGCTTGCCGGCTTCCTGTCGCGGCAGGACTGGGCAGTCGAGACTCGTAAGAGCGCCCGCAGCACGCTCCGCAGCTTCTACGGCTGGGCCGAGGACGCCGAGCACGTCCCCTTGTCGCCTGCCCGCAAGCTGCCGTCGGTGCGTATCCCGGCCGGCAAGCCTCGGCCTGCGCCTGATCGGGTGTTCACCGCGGCGCTGGACGCTGCCGACCCGCGGCAGCGGCTCATGCTGCTGCTCGCCGCGCACGCCGGACTGCGGCGCGCTGAGGTGGCGCAGGTCCACACCCGCGACCTCGTAGACCGGGAGCTGCGGGTTCGGGGCAAGGGCGGCGTGGTCCGCATCGTTCCCGTCGGCGGCGAGCTGGCCGAGCTGCTCGAGGCAGCACCTGCCGGGTTCGTGTTCCCCGGCCGGATCGACGGGCATGTCAGCCCCGGCCACGTCGGGTTCCTGCTCAAGCAGCTACTCGGCGAGGACTGGTCAGGGCACACCCTGCGCCATCGTTATGCCTCGAAGGCGTATGCCGGCACCAGGGACCTGCGGGCCGTCCAGGAGCTGCTGGGCCACTCCAAGCCCGAGACGACCATGCGCTACACGGCGATCCCTGACGGGGCGCTGCAAGCCGCTGCTGCGGCCGCCTACGGGTGAACCCCGGCAGGTCAACAGGCGGCCCCGCCCGGTGTTGCACAGACACCGAACGGGACCTTGATCGGCACCCCACCACCTTAGGAGAGCAACCGACCCATGAAGGAAGCTAGCAACCCGTTCCCCGCGCTCGAGCTGCTGACCGCGGGCGTGGGACTCGTTGACGATCTTGTCTACCTTGGTAGACATTGGTTCACCCGCTTTTACGGAGTCCAGCTCGACCGCCTGCACGCTGAGTCAGCTCGCCTGCCAGTCAGGTGACGAGGACCGCATCTTGATCGCACGGGCGATCTGCCTCGCAGCTTGCAAGGCGCAGGGCCTTGCGACCAGCGACCTGCGCCTCACGCAGACGCCGCTCGGGCACGCCTCACCGACGACGACAGCGATGTATGCGGCCCATGACGTCAGCCAGGCCGGCGCCGCCGTAGGACGACTCGGACTGTCGTCAGACGCGGCATGAACGGGCATCGGACGAATCGAGGACTCCCGGCCGTGAAGGCCGCTCCGCATGCGGGTCTAGCCGCGACGCACTTCGCCAGCTACGTTCTCCCCGTTGGTGCCGGGCGTCAACGCCAGCTCTGCCGCCAGTGCATGGGGGGCCGGGCAGCCAAGGGCAGCGCAATGCAGTGGGCCTCCTTGACCCAGGCTGGGTAAAAAGCGTCCCCCTGCGCCCGGCACCGACCCCTACGGCACCAGACGAACCCCCCGGAGTGACAGCGCGGCTGCTGAGGCGCGGGACAGGTTGCCCTCGTCCTTCGCCTCGGTCAGCGCCTCGTCAAATCGGGCGTCGGAGACGTCCGTGACGGCGTACGTCTGCACGCAGTCAGTTCCGTTTGCGAAGACCTCGGATGGAGACATCCGGTTCTCATTGCGAACCGGGTGTGTGACGCGCACCGTCTGTCCGTTACGTTCGTAGTCCGCCTGTGGGCCTCCATTGGAGCCAGGCGGCACGACGTCACCAGACGCCTGACTTTTACGGATGGCGAGGCCGACGCCGCGCTCAGCGCGGCGGACCATCTCCTGCCCACCCGTGACGAGTGAAAGATCCCACGGCGATACTGTTTCCCAGGCGCGTTGAGGCGCTTGTCCTCGAGAAGAGAGCCACACATATGGCCTCCGTGCTCGGCTTGATCGCCCTCGGGGTGGCGGGCGTAGGCATCACCGGCCTGATCAGGGGACGGCGATTGCACGCTCCTGGCGTTGCAGTCGGACAACCCTGGATACAACGTCGACGCCGATCCGTTGCCGCGACCTCGAGGGGCCTTCGTTTCGGTCGGTCCTGGCTGCTGATGTCTTCGGCTTCGGCGCGGGTCGGACGACCTCCCGCCCGTCGTGACCATCGTCGACGCTCTCAGATCGACGGAGACGCCCGGAAACCGGCGATTGGGCCCCGACTCCGCACAAAGGGCGGGTCGCCCCTGGCGTGATGGTCGGGGTGGCCCGCTATCGCTGGCGATCGCCCGTAGCAGATGGAAGGGTGAGCCGATGACGACGCCTCAAGGTGGACCGACCGGACAGCGCGCACTCGAGGTTTGGCGGGACGAGTTCCGCCGCTACTCGCAGGGGGCAGCCCCAGCGACCGGCTCGATGTCTCACTCGTCGGCTACAACGCAGGATGTCGCCGACGCGCTCTTACATGCAGCGCTGGCATTCGATGCCGTCATCACGCAGGGCGCGATCCCGCCGGGCCAAGCGGAGCAGTCCATGCTGCTGCTCCTGCTCGTCCGCGACCATCTGATGCCCCTGCAGGACAGCGAGGGGGCGCTACTCAATCCCGTATTCGGGATGACTCTCGAGGCCATTCGCAGGGACGACCGTCCTAGGCCGACCGCATCAGAATGAACCGGCCCGGTTGAGGAAGTCGAGCTTCTTCGCGAGCAGGTCGACGTCGGTGTCACCGTGGACGTGGTAGTTCTCGATGTGCGTCGTCGACCGCCCTGGACAGCCCGCATGCTGTCCTCGTGAGACAGAATCCGTCCGGGTGAATGATCGACCCGCAGCTCGGGGCCCTGCTCACCGACCCAGTACGGCTGACCGATCGGCGGCGAGTTGGCGGGGCTGCTCGAGGGCTCACGTGGGCACACACCTCTGGCGCTGGCATCAAGTAGACACTGTCACCTACAACGTGTCAAAGGGTGCAGCCAGGCTCGTGCTCGTCGAGCGTCGTCATGTGCGGTGCCCTCTCAGGAGTCGCGGCTAGAAGGAGACGAACCGGCCGGGGCGGCGCGGCTTCTGCTGCGCGCCCCAGACCGCCAGCGTCACGGCCACCAGCGGGCTGATGTCGACCGCGGGAGTACGCCGGTCCCACACCCACGCGTCGGCCGACGGCTTCTTGCGAGCGTGCCGCACCGCCACGTCAAGCTCAGGCTGCCCCACGTGCCGCAGACCGGCCTCAAGGACGAGGTCGTGCAGACCACCGCACGCCTGGGCGTAGTCCTGGCCCTTGGCCTGCACCACCACCACGTCACGGTCGATCAGCTCACCGATCAGCGACCCGGCAGGCGACGACGGCTGCACCACAACCCGCGCACGGCGGTTGCGCTCTATCAACCCGGCGACGACGTCGACAACCCACGACGTGCCGCGCCGGTAATACCCCACCTCGGTGTGCAGCCCCTCCGGCCCGGTGCCGGCAGCGGCCACAGCCGACCAGGAACGGTCCTCGGCGACCTCAACCGCGTACGTAAGAGGCCCGGTGATCTCCGACGTATCCGACTGGCACGCCTCCCACGCGCCGGCAGCGAACACCCCGCCGTCCGCAGCGTCGCCCTCGTCCCACCAGCCAAGCAGCTCACGGGCGAACTCGGCCGGGGGCATCGCCCGTCGCTCCGCCCGCACGAAATCGAAAGAGATACGCCGCCCGAGCGCGGGATTCGCCCGAATCCAACGCCGCTCGTCATCCAGACGGCAACCCGGCCTCGTCACGGCGTGGTCGCAGACGGGGTGCTCACACTCGCCGCCGAGGTCGTCGCACCACTCGAGATAGCAGAGCCGCGGGTCGTCCCCAGCCCGGCCACGGTCCCGAATCCCCCGCAGGTAGCCCGACTGCACCTGCCCCGCCGACGATCCGTACACGAGCTGGGGATCGGGGCGAGCCGACAACGTAGGGAACAGTGCGCCGATGTGCGCCGGCTGCAACGCGAACGCCTCATCGAGCACAATCTTGTCCCCCGACAGCCCACGCCCACCGGTCGCAGTACGGGCCTTGAAGACCACCCGCTGACCCGTCGTCGTCTCGATCGACTTGTCCGCAGCCCCGTGGTGTACCGCTTTCAACCGGCGCCGCAACGGGGCGCTGCCCTCGATCAGCTCCGCGAGGTCGCGATGCGCCTCCTGCGCAGTCGAGAACTCATGCGCCGACCACACGATGAGCCGTTGGTCGGTGACGAACAGCCAGCCCAACGCGCACATCTTGAACAGCGCCGTCTTGAGATTCTGGCGACAGGCGATGACAGCCGCCTCGTAGGCCGCCACCGTGTTGTCCGGCCGCAGCCCAAAGATCGCATCCAACGCGGCGGCCTGCTCGTCGTCGGGGACGTACCCCGCCGTCGCAGCCACCTCGGCGACGACCGGCCCGAGCGTCCGCACGTAGGCCGGCACCGACCGAAACGCCGGGTCGACAACCATCACGCCCCGGCCGCCCCGTAAATACGGTCCCGACGCGCCCGCAGCTCGTCGATCGGGTCGGCAGCCACGACAACACCCTCGGTAGCCGCCTCCATCGTCGCCCGCAGCTCCTTCACCAACGCGGCGAAGCCCATCACAGCCGTCGACCCGTCGATTCGCACGGCGAGAGCCAGCGCAGCCCTGCCCAGGTACGTGTCAGCCCGGCCCGCGGCCTCCAACTCGGCCCGAACCGCCTCCACCGTCGTCCCAGCCGTCCCGAGACGGTCCACGGACGCCGCAGACACCTCCTGACGAGCCCGAAACGCCGCCTTCCGGCACCGCGCAGAGCAGAAACGAGCCGTGGGGGAGGTCGAAACGAACCCGATAGAGCACTGCTCGCAGGTCTTTGTCACGCCGTCACCACCGTTCCTGTGAATCGTCAGTGAATGGAAGTGTGCGACCCCGCGGTCACATTGCGTGACACCCTAGGATTCCCCCCCTATGCCTCGCAATGCCAGCGGCGTGCTGCGCGGGCTGTGGCGCTCGCTCCGGTGACCTCCGGGTCCGCGTCGAGCCGAGTGCGTCGTCTGCGGCTGCCTGAGCCGGTCGGTCACGGCAGGGTGTCGGCGAGGTTGACGATGGCGCCGAGGTCGAGGTTTGACAGCTCGGCCGGCTTCGGGAGCACGAAGGCCCAGAGCACGCGCACGCTCGGCGTCGTCTGGTGCGAGCGGAGCGTGCCGATGGCGTCGGTGGCTGCGGGTCGGGTGGCGGCGAAGGTGTCGACGACGTCACCCCAGCCGGGGTCGCGGGCAGTGAGTCCATCGGTCGACTGACGGTGGGCGTGGCTGGCGACGGCGCGGGCGAGGACCTCATCGCTGCCCATCTCGGCACGCTCGAGCAGGGCGGCGGCGTCAGCCGACGTGGTCAGTCCGGCCACCCGGTCGGCGGCGTCCCTCGACGAGATAGCGAGCGACCCACGGTCACCGGGCAGGTCGTCACTACCGAAGGCCCGGCGGTTGGAGCGGGCCTTGACGTCGGCGTCGTCGGCGCCGGACTCGGCGGTCAGCCGGGTCATCTTCTCGTGCGCCTGTGCGTAGACGCGGGCGATCGCGGCGCGCTTGTGATCGTCGGTGTAGCGGCTGACGGCGCGGATGCGGTTGACCTCGTCACTGGCGCGCTGGCGCAGGTCGTCGGCTGCGGCGAGGTTCCTGTTCATCACCATGTCGGTTGTCTCCTAGGCGGGTCGGGGTGCGGGGGTAGTGGGCGAGATCGGTGCGGGCGATCCGGTAGCAATCGTTCTCCTTTGGAATGTGTCGAGGTCTAACCGAGATGGCCAGCACGCTCACGGAACTCGACCTGCCGAAGCACTAGTTCGAGGTCGGCGCCCGTGTTGATGTGCTGGTGCTCCACGTGCTGCAGCGGGGCGGTGCGCGCCATTGCCTTGCTGTCCTCGTGGGAGAACACCCGAGTCGGGCCGAGCGCCATCTGCAGCTCCGGGCCGTTCTCACCAGTCCAGTAAGGCCGGCCGACCTGCGGCATCCCACCCGATGCGAACGCATGCGGATGGGCACCGGCGCGGGCCAGCGACGCCGGGCTGATGGCGACGTGGACGTGGTTGAAGTGGCCCATCATCGTCTCCGCGCCGTAGAACCCCCAGCCGTCGACGACCTTGCCGTCCTTGATGTTCACCGACCCGGCACCAGCGTGGATCAGCTCGGCGAGGCTCGAGCCGTACTTGGCTGCCCACGCCCGGTCGAACGCCAGCTCGCCAGGCGTCTCGGAGCCTGGGCCGTAGCCCGGGCCGTTGGAGAAGTCGACGGCTTCCATCATCCCGTGGTAGCCAGCGTTCGGCCGGTAGGTCGACGTCACCGACAGGCCGCCGACGCCCAACGAGTTCGCCAGCGCCTCGATAAGTCCGATGGTGTTCGCGCCGCCGCCGTAGGAGATCGGCGTGTTCCCGGCGGACGCTGCCGCCGCTGCCTGGGCGAGCGCGGCCTTGCCGACCTGCGCGACCACGTTCTCTGCCGTCGCCAGGAAGCTGCGGATGCCGGACATGATCGACCCCGACGCGTTGTCGACGAAACGCCCGACGGGACCGCCGTCAGCAAAGCCTCGGACCGCACGCCGCATCGCAAACATCGCCCCGTGCCCGCCGGCGGCCTGCACCTCAGCGGTGGTCCAGACGTGCTCGCCAGGCATCAGCATTGCCGGGACCGAGTCCCTCCCCGCTACGCCGCCGTGGATGGGGCCGCCTGCGGCTCGGAAGTGCGTCCCCGCCGCGGTGACACCCGAGCCGTCGTTGAACACCTGGAAGTGTCCGTTGGCCTGGATCGTCATGGTGATGTTCTTGTGGTCGATCCTGTCGAGCTGGCTTTGGATGCCGTTCGCCATCTTCTCGGCGCCGTTGATCATCCCCTGGACGTTCCGGTCAAAGTGCGACTTCATGTCGTCCATGCCCTGCATGGCTCGACGACGGACAGCACTGGCCTTGCCGGTATCCCACACTGCGTCCATGCCTTCGGCGACCCACACCAGCCCTTGCAGGACGCCGTGTGCCAGCTCGAACATGCCGTCACCGATAGCCTTGAACCCGTGGCTGATCCACACACGTTCGCCGAGATGACGATCGCGGTCCTGCACATGTCCGCGGGTGCCCTGACCGGCCGATGTCGTGAATCAGAGAGTCCCGACCAGGCCGATGATGACCGTGAATGCGAGCTTGAGCAGCGGGCCGAGGACCGGCAGCAGCTTCAGGATGATGGCGCCGATCGCCCCGAAAGCCAGCCCGATCTCCTGCAGGTCCTGCTTGTGGTCGGCGAACATCTTCCAGGTGTCCCTGGCGGCGTCGACCAGGTCTTTGCCGATCGCTTTCGCGACCTTGACCAGCACCGGCAGCACATCGTCCTGAAACAGGTGCCATGCCTTGTCGAAGACGGGCAGCATGTTGTCCTGGAACCAGTGCCACACCGTCTTCGCCGCGTCGGTGATGTCGGTGAACGCCTTGTGGACCCTGATCCCGAAGTCCGCGAACTTGGCCCCCCGGCCGACGATGCCGGTGTCGTAGTCGCCGTCGGGGTGGGCGAACCCGGCCCGGAAGTTGTTCCAGTCCAACTTGGCGCCCTGGATCGCCTTGCCGACTGTCTGGCCCCACCGCTCGAACATGGCGCTCGTGCCGGTGACGTTGATCGTCTCGAACGGGTTCTTGAACCCGTCGGTGAACGAGCCCCAGTCCTTCTTGGCGATGCCGACCGCGTCATGGACGGCCTTGCCCCAGTGCACGAACGGGTCCGAGAGCTTGTAGACCGCCAGCGCCACCCCAGCGACGGCACCCGCGATGAGCGCGAACGGGCCAAGGAACGCCAGCGCGGCGGCGGCCATCGTCGTGCCGAGCATCACCGAGAACGCCTGGAACACGCCCATGTGACCCGAGATGAAGTCGACGAGGCCCTTGACCGCGGGCAGCAGCACGTTCCCGACCTTGATCTTCATCACGTCCACAGCGGAGCCGAGGTCGGCAAGCTTCTGCTTGAACGTGTCCTGCTGCTTCGCCCACGCCGCCTGCATCTCCGCGGCACGGGAGGCGACAGTGCCGAACTGGCCGAGCTTGTCGGTCATCCGGGATTCCTGCTCGTACAGCGTCAGCATCGTGCCCGCGGTCTTCGACCCGCCGAAGATGTTGGAGAACTGCTGGGTAGCCAGCACCGCATTGGAGCCGGTCGAGGCGATGCTCTTGGCGTACTTGTCGGTGAGGTCGGTCAACTCCTTGCCCGACACCCCCGAGGCCTTCAGCGTGTCGGTGTAGGTCTGGACTGCAGCCTGCTGGCCGGCGATGGACAGCTTCACCCCGCCGTTGGCCGGGAACGTCTTGTCCAAGTGGCCGCGCAGGTCGTCGAGCGCGACCTGCAGACCGTTCGGCTTGCGCATGTCCTCAGCGAGCTGCGTCGAGGACATGCCGATGCCAGCCAGCGCGGCCATGGCCTTCTTCGTCGGCGTCTCCATGATCAGGAACGACGTGCGGAGCTTGTTCGCGGCCACATCAGCGGGGATCGCGTTGTCGGTCAGGGTCGCCAGCGCAGCACCAAAGTCCTTGAACGACAGGCCCACCGCGGCAACTGTCGACAGGATGCCGGTGCCGAGGGCCTCGGTGACCTTCAGGATCGTCGTGTCGCCGGTGCCGACAGTCTTCAGGATCAGGCTGGCGGCGTCGTTCGCGTCGCGGACGCCTTTCACCCCCGACGCCATCGTGGCGATGATCGCCTGCGACGTCAGGTTGATGTCCGTCGCGCCCATCCGGGACAGCTTCGCCGCAGCGGTGACCTGCTCGATCGCGGCCTTCCCGCGGAACCCGGCTGATTCGACGTGGTAGAGCGACTCGGCGAGCTGGTCCGGCCCGACCCCGACCTTCGGTGACAGGTTCAGCAGCTCGTCACCCAACGCCTTGATGTCCTTGGCCGGCACACCGGCCGCGATCTGCACCCGCGCCATCGACGTCTCGAACGTCGCCGCCGCCTTGATCGACTCGACGGCGACGAAGCCGAGGGCGACGGTCGACGCCGCACCGATCGCCTTGAGGCTGCGACCGAGCCGCTCAGTCGCAGCTTCCGACTTCACTGCCGTCGCCTCGATCTCCGCGCCGAGCTTGCGGAACGTCGGCGTCGCCAAGTCGCGGGCCAGGATCTCGTAAACCATGGACAGGGAAGGCACGGCGCTACACCCCCCTGGTCAGTGAGCGCAGCGCCATCGCCCCTGGGGCGTCCATCAGCTTGCCCGCGGTGCGGCGCATCGCTGCCAGCACTTCAGGGGCAGCCTCGGGTGCTTTCTCGTCGAGCGTCTTGGAGAACCAGCCCGAGGCCGACAGGATTTGTGTCACCCACCGGTCACGGTGGCCGAACACCGGGTGCCGCAGCCGGCCGGTGTCGGTACCGAAGTCGACGGTGCCGCCGCGACGCCCCTGCTCCACCTTCGCCGTGTTGACGATCCTCACCCCGGCCGAGGTGCCGGTCAGCCGGGTACGGACCGCGATCGGGCTGGACGCAACCCGCTCGTTCAGCCCGCCGGCCTTGGGCAGCTCGTCCCGGGCGGCCTGCCGTACAGCGTCCACCATCGGCCGAGCCGCGGTGCGGATGCCGGCCAGCAGCTCCTTGCGCAGCTCGGTTGCGGCGGCGGCCTGCATCGCCCGGCCCAGGGCCGCAATCTCGGCGTTGCCGCGAACGACGCCCATCACGCCACCCCCAGCTCACGTAGCAGAGGTGTCATGTCTTTGTCCGTCAGGTCGAAGCGCTCCGATGACATTCGTTCGGCGAGGGCAGTCCAGCGAGTGCGCTCGGCATCGCTCGAGGCATGGCGCAGAAGGTCGCCGATGCCAGCCAGGTAGGAGACGCCAGTGCGCTCCATGACAGCGGTCGCCTCCGAGCGCAGAGCGGTCATGGCGATGACCTGGCCCGTGATCTCAGCAATGAGCACTTCAGCGACGGCAACCGACGCGTCGAGCGCCGCGACGAAGTCGCCCGGCTCGACTAGGGCGGCATGCTGCTTGCGCTGGCGGCGCCGGTTCACGGCGACGCCGACGCAAGGGACTCGAGCCGGTCGGGGGTGGTGTTGTGGCCCAGCTCCAGCGGGGTGGGAAGACCGAGCGCGAACGGGGAGGCCGCAAGGCTAGACCGGTCGCGGGCAACTTCGACGAGCACCTCGACGGCGGCTGCCCGGTGGGGACGAGTCGACGTGAACGCGTCCACGAGCTCGCCCCACCGTTCGCCGCCCGGACCGTGCGCCATGTCGGCTGCGTGTGCGCCGATCGCGACCGCCATCGACTCGTCGCCATCACGGTTGGCGCGGGCGAGGGCAGCGGTGGCCGCGTCGATGTGGGTCAGGTCTGCGGCGACCGTGACGGCATGCCGCCAGGCGGCAGCAGCCGCCGGGTTCTCTCGGATGCCGCTCGGGCTGAACGCGGTCCGCTCGGCGGCTTCCGCTCGGCTGGCCAGCTCGTCGTGGAACGCCAGGCGCAGCTCACGCATCTTCGTTGAGCCGTCGAGGTGAATCTTCGCGATCCGGGCGACGCGTGCGGCGTCGACGAGGTCGGTGCGGCCGCGGACGGCGTCGATCCCGGCGGTGTGCGTGTCACGGACGCGACCCGCTCGGCTGAGCAAGGTCTCTAGTGCGGCGCTGGCCATAGCTGCTCTCCCATGTCGGTCGGTGCCGCGACTACGCGGCGAAAGTTGACGAGTCGAGTCATGTGCTCGCCTCGAGGGTCAGGTTCACCAAGTCCACTGGGCGGTACCGCGGCTCCGAGGACGCCGTCAGCCGCACGGCGTGCAGCCGGCCGGCGGCTACCAGCTCGCGGACTGTGCCGGTCGTCGTCCGCAGCACGTTCGCTGCCTCGTCCTCGTCGAGCAGCAGTGCGGGGAACTCGCTCACGCCGCACCGCTAGACAGAGCCGCGGTCGACGACCAGGGCTGCCACGTCAGCCGGTGACCACCACGAGGGCCGACCGGGCGAACGGCGACACGGCTCGATGCCCGCACGCTGCGCGAGGCGCCAGAACTGCCGCACGCTGACATGCAGAGTCCGAGCCGCCTGCGCGGTCGTGAGGTCGTCATGCTCCAACTGTTCAGGCGTGTCACAGGTCGACGCCAGCGAATGTCGCAGGTGCACCTGTGACAACTTTGCGACCTGCAAGGCAGCTCGGTAGGTCTGCGCCTCGAGCAGCTCGTCGCAGGTCGCGAGCATCGAGCGGGCAGCGGCAGAGAAGGTCGCGCCGGCCTCAACGGCCTTGCGCTGTTCCTGACGCAGCAGCTTGGCAGCGACCACAACCTCGGCTTCGGTAAAGAACGCGCCGGCAGGGACGCGGGTGCCCACTACCAGGCCCGCCATCCCCGGTCGGTGTCGACCTGGTCGCGGGCGGCGCGAGCCTGGCGTCGCCGGTCTTGCTCCGCTTGCCGGTGCTGGCGGTCGGCATTGCGGCATGAAGGTGCGCAGTAGCCGGGGAAGCGCAGGTTGGACGCCTCGATCCACCCGTCGCACCACAGACAGGACACGGTGCTCACGAGGCCGCCACTGAGTCGGCGTCGCAGTCGACACACATCGTCTCGAACCCGAGGGTGAGCGCTCGCTGCGACGCTCGCACCGGCCGGCAGCAGATGACGCAGGCAGGTGTGGCAGGCGTGGCGGGCGACGTCGTCGCACTCTCTTGGGCGGGCACCTCCGGGCGTGCCGGGCTGGTGTGTAGCGGTGTAGCGGATGTAGCGGACGAATCTCTAACGCGGGGGCCATCACACTCAAGTTGTTGATCTTTCTCTTTGAACTCTGTACTAGGTGGTGCCGCCACATCCGCTACGGGGGGGAGGTAGCGGGACCACGCATCAACCAGGTCGCTGC
>JAABUM010001442.1_pt1 | contig 35743 bp, 30 predicted proteins | sample 5559161 | NCBI WGS metagenome assembly JAABUM01 (sample SAMN10711868, study PRJNA513369) | rock metagenome | isolation source: Antarctica rocks | place: Antarctica: Victoria Land, Siegfried Peak nord
AACCTACATCAGTGCGATTGCATAACCCGCACCTTGGCCATCAAGAGAAAACACAAAAACGGCGCAATGGCCGTTTAGGGAGAAGTCTGTTCTTTTTTTCTTGACTCGCTTTATAGATGGAATTGACAGGCGCGCGAGACAGCGCCATTACCACACAAGTCTTGCGATGAGAGGCGCGCGGGTGCGCGTCCTGTCGAATGACTTGTTAGGCTTCGATGGTTTCTCGGCGCGGCTCGCGTAAATATTTTCTGAGATTTTGGAAATTGATGTAGCCGAAACAAGTGTTTACCATTGTTACTACAACCTGCCACCGCGCGGCGAAAGGGACAAAGATGAATTGCCATAAGATGCCATATAAAGCAGCCCCTACACCAATTAAAGAAAGCGAAATCTGCACATATGGAAGCCAGAGGATTTTCGTTCTTGGTCTTTTTTCTGCCGGATTATTTTGCGCCAACATTATTTGGATTTGCTTGTTGGTTTTATTTAGAGCGAGCACACCAAGAACGATCATAATCGCGCTCTGTACAATGGCAATACCTATCATAATCCAAGTATCTGTACTCATAGTTATATTTTGCCACAAGCGGAATGACTTTAATCACTCAACAGAAGCCTAACGCTCAATATAGGTAACAGCTACATACTACTCTCTTTGTCGGTGTTATTCGTCAATAAATCGAGCGGCCTGATATTTCAATTTTACGAAGCTATCAGGCGTTTCCCTTCACGGTTTCGGCGACGATTAAATCAACGACATCTTCGAGGCGTCCGTTTTGGGCGTAGGCGGCGCGCTGGCGTGTTGCGCCGTTGCCGCGTTGCAGAACTTCGCGTGTAAGGTAATTGATTTCGTCCCACTCTCCCTGTTCTTCGAGGTCGGGGCGCAGGCGTGCGAGAAGTTTTTCGACGAGGTCGTGTGCGGGAACGGCGCGTGCCGCTTCGATGTCTATTAGATCGGCGTCGAGGCCATAGCGTGCGGCGCGCCATTTGGCGGCGCGCAGGAGTTCGGGACGCGCGTGTGTGATCGGCTCATTGCGCATCGCTTCCGCGTGTGTGGTGCGGGCGAGGGCGCGCGAGAGTCCGGCGATCATCACGGCTTCGTCAATCGTCATGCAGACATCCGTGACGCGAAACTCCACAGTCTCGTAGCGCGCCGAAGGCCGTAAGTCCCAGTAAATTTTCGTGCCGTCTTCGATGGTTTCAGTAGCGACAAGTGCTTCGATAAGCCCATCGTATTCGGCGCGCGAACTGAAAGCTTGCGGCATCCCTGCCATCGGCCAGCGCCGCCAGATTTCCGTGCGGAAACTAGAGTAACCCGTGTCCGCGCCGAGCCAGAAGGGTGAGTTGGCGGCGAGCGCGAGCAGCACCGCGAGCCATGGGCGCGCGCGGTTCATCACTTCAATCGCGGCCTCGCGGTCGTCTATGCCGACGTGGACGTGGCAGCCGAAGATAAGATGCTCGCGCGCGAGTTGCTGGTAATCCTGCCAGATGCCTATGTAGCGCGCTTTGGGCGTGATGGTTTGATCTTCCCAGTGCGAGAACGGATGTGTTCCGGCGGCGGCGAGGCGTCCGCCGTCGCGCTCCGTCGCTTTGATGACGGCGCGGCGCAAGCGCGTGAGTTCCGCGCGCGCTTCTTCTAAAGTGCGGCAGACGGGCGTGCCGATTTCTATTTGCGAGAGATAAAGTTCCGGCTGCACTTCGTCGCCGACGATTTTTTGCGCGCCCGGCAAAACTTCAGCCGAGCGTGAACGAAGCTCGCGCGTTTCCGTGTCAACGATCTGATATTCTTCTTCGACGCCGATGGTGAATTGTTCCTCTTGTGCCATGAGTTTCAGTGTATAACCTTAGCGATTCAACGGGAAGTTAAAGCCAAAAAAGTGTCGTTGATTTTCCCGGATATTTACAGCGACATTAATAGCGCTTAACAAACATTTGCCACACGCTTTCAACGGAGTAAATATCTTGCTAAGTTTCGGCTTTGCCTTACGGCTATCGCTGTTGCTCGTCACGCTGTTGCTCGTCACGCTCTTGTTTCTTCACGTCGCGCCGGTCATGGCGCAAACCGATGAAACGCTCTCGCTCACGTCCGCAAAGGTTAATGACCGCGCGGGCGTAGACCTCGATAAACTCAAATGGAAATATCACGCGGGCGACGACGCGCGTTGGAGTGATCCGCAGTTTGACGATGAGGCGTGGGAGACCTTGAACGGCACGTCGGAGCCGCAGACGGATTTCGCGCAGCGTGAGTGGCGCGGGCTAGGTTGGTTCAGGCTGCATGTACAGGTCGATCAGGCGCTTGCCGGACAGCGTTTGTGTTTGCGCGCGTGGCACTACGGCGCGTCGGAAATTTACGTGGACGGGCAACTCGTGCAGCGCTTCGGACACGTTTCCGATTCGACGGATAACGAGCAGGAGTTTAATCCGCGCGGGCTGCCGATTCCAATTGCCTTCAACACAAGCGGCGCGCATTTGATAGCCGTGCGCTATTCGTTTGCAGCCTCGGCGAATCGCTCCGGCGGCATCGGTGGGTGGCTGGCGCGCGGACGTTACACTCCCGAGCTTGCGATTAATCTCGGTGCGCTGGATGATTCAATACGTTAAGTACGCGGCGAACGAGCTGGTGCAAACGAGAATCACCATGGTGTTCGTAGGGATTCTCTGCGCGCTCGCGCTGCTGCATTTTCTGTTGTTTTTATTTTACCGGCGCGGGCGTGCCAACCTCTTTTACAGCATCTTCGCCCTTGCCTTCGCGGGACAACTGCTGAGCGGCAATTTAAGCAGCATCGGTCATCACGGCGCGGTTGGCGCGATGATGATTTTTATCGCTGTCGGCGTCGCTCTCAACCTCACCTTTGTCGCACTGCTCGCGTTTCTGCACACCGCTTTTACGGGCGGATTCAATAAATATTTTTGGACTGTGGCCGCTTTTTGGATCGCCGCGACTGCTTTGCGAATAACGCTGCTGCGCGCAAACATCATTGTCTTTTACGCGGCAATTGTCTGCATCTCCATGACCATCGCCGGGATGGTGCTCATTATGGTCAAGGCTTTGCGGGAAAAACGCGAAGGCGCGTGGATCGTGATGACAGGCATTCAGCTATTTGCTTTCGGAATGGCCGTTGTGCTCATCAACGAAGCCCAACTCGTCAAGCTGCCTTCGTTTATCGCCGATCTCTTCGGCACAATTGTCGCGCTCGCCATTCCTCTTTCGGTCTCCGTTTATCTCGCGCGCGAAGTGGCGCAAACGAATCGCAATCTGGCGGCGCAACTCGCGCAGGTGACGGAGCTTTCCGCGCGCCAACTCGAACACGAACGCACTGAAGCCGAACTGCGCTTGCAGCACGAACAGACACGCGCCGAAAACGAGCGCCGCGCGCAGGAATTGGAGGAAGCCAGACAGTTGCAACTCTCTATGCTGCCGAAATCAATTCCGCAACCTCACGGCCTTGAGATTGCCGCCTACATGAAGCCAGCGACGGAAGTCGGCGGCGATTATTACGATTTTCATGTTAGAGATGATGGCACATTAACGGTAGCTATTGGCGATGCGACGGGACACGGCCTCAAAGTTCGATGGTGACGGCAACTAAAAGCTTGTTCAATGCCTTTGCCGATGACACGAACATCCCGCAGATATTTGAGCAAACAAGTCTGGCGTTGAAGAAGAGGAACTTGCGCGGGCTGTATATGGCGATGGCAATGATAAAAATTAAAGGCGGCAACATGACGATCAGCGCCGCCGGGATGCCGTCTGCGTTGATTTACAGGGAAGCTACCAAGCAAGTCGAAGAAATAGCTATTCGAGCCATGCCGCTTGGCAGTATGTCGAGCTTCCCGTATAAGCAGCAGGAACTAAATCTCCTCGTTGGCGATACTGTGGTTTTAATGTCCGATGGTTTCCCCGAAACGTTTAACGAGCAGGGCGAGATACTCGATTACGGAAAAGCAAAGACGGTGCTAAAGGAAATCGCGCAAGCATCACCGCAGGAAATCATCAATCGCTTCATCGAGGTCGGCGAACAATGGGCGGGCGTGAGACCGCAGGATGACGATGTGACATTCGTTGTACTGAAAGTCAAAGACAAGACAGCTTAAATGCGGCGGTCTTCCGGGATCAAAGATTTGTGTATGTGTATGGCGGCCATCGCGCCTTCGGCAGCAGCGACGACGGCGAGTTGCGAGTTGGGCGTCAGATCGCCCGCCGCGTAAACGCCCGCGACACTTGTTTGCTGATCGCCGTCAACCCAGACGAGGCCGCATTCCTCATCCAACTTGCAGCTCAGTGATTCGTGCAAATACTTTGACGAAGGCTCTGTGCCGAGATTGAAAAAGAGCGCGTCGCATTCGAGAGATTCGCCGTCGTCAAAGCGCACGTATTTTAGTTGCTTCGCTTCCGTATCGCCTTCCAATTTAGCAATGCTCTGGTTTGTAATAGGGATATTAAACGCCGCGAGCTTGGCGCGGTGTTCATCCGTGATGTCGCCCGGATCGCCGTTGGTAATCAGCGTGAGCTTATCCGTCCACGTCAGCATCCTGAGCGTGAAGCCGACTGTTTTGCTTCCATGTCCGAGAATGGCAACGCGTTTGCCCGTCACTTCAAAGCCGTCGCAATCGGGACAGTGATGCACTGTCGCGCCGTAGAAATCATGAAAGCCCGGACAGTCGGGCGTAAAATCCCTCAAGCCTGTGGCAAGCAGCAGCCGTCGCGTGTCGAAAGTCTGCTCGACGGTTTTTTCGTCGCCCGATGTGACGCGAAAATGATCATCCGCGATGCGCTCGGCTTTCGTCACGCAGCCTTCGATAATTAGACCGCCGTGCTGCGCTACTTCCTCGCGCCCGCGCGTCAATAATTCGAGCGGCAAAATATTGTGATGGCCTAGGAAGCCATGCACGCCGTGCGAATAAATATTGCGCGGGCTGTTGTGGTGAAACGTCAACACGCGCCGACGATAGCGCGCCAGAAAAAGCGCCGCAGACAATCCACCCGGCCCCGCGCCGATCACTATGCAATCGTAAAGTTGTTCGGCCATGTTTTTATGGAGAAGTCAGGAGACAGTATTCAGAAGTCAGAAGTTATAAAACAGGAGTCAGAAGTCAGGAGTCAGGAGACAGAATGAAGAAAAGAACAGAAGCCACGCGATGGTTACGTTCATGCTGTTCATGCTCAAGCTTCTTGCTTTTATTCTGTCTCCTGACTTCTGACTCCTGAATACTGCTTTTCACGTTGTCAGTCGCCTGTAAATGCCCGGCAGACGTTCGGGCAAGTTCATTACGTCGTCGATGATCGTGTAGCCGACATCGCCGTAGAGATCGCGCAGTTCGGATTCGGATTCGCGGTCAATCGTAATGCAGAAGGGCGTCACGTTCTGAATCTTGGCCTGCCGCAGAGCTTCGCGCGTGTCTTCGCGTGCGTAACGCGCGTCGCCGTAGTCGTGATCGTAAGGCCGCCCGTCGGAAAGCACAATCAGGAGACGCGTGCGCGCTTCCTGCCGTACAAGACGCGTTGTCGCATGACGAATCGCTGCGCCGAGACGCGTGTTGTTCTGGTAAGTGATGCCGCCGATGCGCTGCTCGATTTCTTCGGAATATTTCTCATCGAAATCTTTGATGACATAGAAGCGCACATTGCGTCGGCCTTCGGAAGAAAAGCCGTTGATCGAATAAACATCGCCGACTGCTTCGAGCGCTTCGCTCATCAAAACGAGTCCCTCTTTTTCGATTTCGATGATGCGGCGTCCGGGATGCGTGTAGGGCTGCAAAGGGTGTCGCCCGATGGTGCGCGCCGTCGAAGAAGATTGATCGAGCAGAAAGGAAACGGCGACATCGCGCTCGCGTCGCAAACGTTTTGTATAGAGCCGTTCGGATTGCCCGCCGACGCCGACGTTCGCTGTGCGACGATCAATCACATAATCAATGACGGCGTTCAAATCGTAATCGTCGCCGTCTAGTTCGTTGGCAACGCGCTTCAAGTTTTCCGGCTTCATCAATTGAAATTGATAGCGAATCGAAGAGATGACACCTCTGTGGCGATTGCGCGTGTCTTCGACGAAATTGGTGTGCCCGCGCCGCACGCGCTTTTCAATCACGCGACACCAATCAACGCGCGTGTCCGTCAAATCTCTGTCCCATTCGTCGTAATTGTAAGCCACGTCGCCCGGCTCTAAATCCTGCTCCGGCATTTGCGTTTGCGCCCAACGCTCGAGCGATTGCAACTCGTCCGGGTCGCCTTCGGTATTCGAGTTGTTCCATGCGTTGAAGAGTTCGCGCGCATCCTGTTCGCGCGGACGTTTTTCGGGCGTGCTGTCGGCGTCTTCGGTTTCGCGCGCAGGCGCGTCGCTGCTTACGTTGTCGGCGCTCGATGCTTCTTCGGGCAATGTGGATTGCTGCTGCTCGGAATCGTCGGGCGAGATGTTTTGGAAAAGCGAATAAACGCGGCTCGTCGCCATCAAGGTGCCTGCGACGGTTGCGGCGTCGGGCGTGATGAGATAATCGGCGACGATGGTTTCGAGTTCGGAAACGATTTGATTGTAAAACTGTCTCGCGTCAACGAGCGCGCCGCCACAGAGCGTAATTTGAAAAAGAAGCTCGAAGGGCACAAGCGTAGCGGGCAAATCTGTGATGTGCGGGCGACGCGTTCGCAAGTAGTCGCGCGTCAAATCGAGATCGCGCGTGAGGCCGCGATAAGCACGGCGCAGGCGACGATCAATGCGCCCGTTTTCTAAAGTCCCGAAAATCCTTTGCGCGAGTCCCGTGTTTGGAAACAGCGCGAGCACGGCGCGGTAATCGGAATCGGGCGGCAAGGTGCGTTGCTCTCTCTGCGCGCGTTTCGCTTCTTCTTCGGGCGACAAAGCCGCTTCGCTGTTCGCCGGGTCGTTGATATAGCCGCTCAAGGCAAAGGCATCGAGCGCGTCCCGATTCTCTGCCGCGTAAAGTTCGTTGATTGACGCATAGGCGTCGCGTAAATCCGCCGTGTCCTGTTCGTGCGTGCTGAATTCAATTTGCCCTGCGGCGTGCGCGGCGAGGACTTTGTAGAGACGAAAATCATCCGCGTCGTTGCCGAATTCCGCGACGATGGAAGGCAGATAGATTGTGCGCCCGTCGTTGATGCGCGCTTCTTCGCCGATGGCGCTGATCGGCGCAATTTCAACGACGCGGCCAGTCAAGCCTTCGATGTAAAGTTGGAGCGTGTGCCGGATTGTTTCGAGCGCGATCCCTGCGGCACGCTCGTCGCCGCCTGTGCGCAGGGCATCATTGCTGCGGCGTGTTTCCAGCGCGTAATAACTGCGGCGCGCGCGCGCGTCCGTGGCGAGCTGCAAGCCTTCGCGCGCCCACTGCTCGAATTGTTCCAGAGATGCCGCGCGCAACGCCACGAGGCTTGAACGGAAACAGGCGAGCGCGGCTTCCGAATCCGTTTGTGCGACTTCGCGTGTGACATTCAAAACACGCCGCGCAACATGAAGCGCGCGCGCCGGGTCGGATTCCTTCGCAAGCATTTGAAAAAAGCCGGGACTTGTGCGGACAAAGGCGACGAGGCTCGCGTTACCGTGCTCGGCGAGCGCCCACAGCAATTCCGTCCATGCGTCGAATGATTCGGGAATCGCGCGCAGCACGTCGCCGCCCGCGACGAGTATGTGCAGCGCCGCGCCGCCGCCGCGCTCTAAAAATTCTCCTGTGTGCTGCAACAGTTTCAGCGCAGCTTCGGCGCTTAAATTTTTCAACGCAACGGGCAGCGCCGCCCACAAGTCTGCGGCGACTCCTCCGGCGCGCGCCGCAAAAGCATTCGCCAGCCGCACGGCGGCGCGCGCTATCTTCGCCTGTTCGTCTTCGCTTTCATTTTCAAATTTATCTTTATTGCCGAAGGCAGCCAAACAATCCACAACGCGCGGCGTCGCTTCTAAAAAATCCACGCTGTGGCGCGCGGAACGTCTGGAGATTTCCGCTGCGACTTCGAGGATCGAGCGCAGCAGATTTGGGTTCGCTACTTTCTGTGCGAGGAGCGGCGCGCGTCGGAAAGTATCGAGGGCGGCGGCGCTCGATAATGGCATCTGGCGCGCGCAAATTTGAAAAACAAGCGCGCGCGCATCCATCGGCAGGCTGGCGAAATCTTCGACGCCCGCGCTGAAAAATGCGGCGGCTGATTCCACATCATTCATCGCGAGCCGCCTGCCCAACTCGCTCCATGCGCGCAAAAATTCCGCCGTCTGTAACACACGCGCGGCGGCGGGTGCGGCTCGCAAAAATTCTATGCTTGCGCGCAAGGATACGCCCGCGATGGCGGCGCTCGCCTCCAGAGCAGCGCGCGCCACATCCTTTTGAAGCAACTTGAGTTCGCGTGCGAGTCCAGCGATTGTGCGCCGCTCCGTAACGCTCTTGACGGCGCGCAAACGCTCGCGCAGCGCTTTGTCCGGCAGCAGAGCAGTTGACGCAAGGGATGCAGTTTCGTGCTCCGCTGCCTCTGCATCAAACATGTGCCCGCGATTACGCTCGTTCATCGGTGATAAGCAGATAGGTTGATGGAGAGTTCAAATTACTGTGGTGACGATTTCGCGTATGCTGCGCTGGAGTTCGCGGTCATCTGTGATGGGCGAGCAGAGCGCGACTTCGGCGGCGTGAATGGGTGGGATGCCGCGTGCGATCATTTGCGCGGCGTAGATCAGCAGGCGCGTCGAGACTCCTTCTTCGAGGCCGTGCCCGCGTAGGTTGCGTATTTTTTGCCCGATGACGACAAGATCACGCGCCGCCGCTTCGTCAATGCCGCCTTCGCGGGCAACGATGTCTGTTTCGAGTTCAGCGGGCGGGTAATCGAATTCCATCGCGACAAAGCGCTGGCGCGTCGATTGTTTCAAATCCTTGAGCACGGATTGATAGCCGGGATTGTAGGAAACGACGAGCATGAAATCCTTTGGCGCGTCGAGGATTGTGCCGCGCTTTTCAATCGGCAAACGACGGCGATGATCCGTCAACGGATGAATGATGACTACAGTATCCTTGCGCGCTTCGACCACTTCATCCAGATAACAGATCGCACCGTTTCTGACGGCGGCGGTAAGCGGGCCGTCGTGCCAGATGGTTTCCTCGCCTTCGAGCAGAAAGCGCCCGACGAGGTCTGTCGCGGAAAGGTCTTCGTGGCAGGCGACGGTGATAAGCGGACGGTTCAAGCGCCACGCCATATATTCGACAAAGCGCGTTTTGCCGCAACCCGTAGGGCCTTTGAGCATCACCGGCAGGCGCGCAGCATAGGCGGCTTCAAAGAGTTCGATCTCGCTTTTCGTGGCGAGATAAAAAGGCTCTTCCGCGACCGTATATTCTTCGATGGCTCGTTCAAGCATAAAACTGTCGCTCTTGGATTCGGACTGTCGGCAAATAATCGCCGTCTATTATGCGAAGCTTCGCATCAAACAAAGCTTGTGGCGCGGGCTGACTTATGCGCCCGATTTCGGGTATCCTAAAAATTAATCGGCAAACTGTTTTGATTATTCAAGACAAGCATCTTAACACCCGCCGCGAAGGAGCGGCAAACGAGGCGGATTTTAGATTTGCGATTTGAAACAAATTAATTCTTTGATTCTTATCCAAGCGCAAACCGGCAATCGAAAATCTAAAATTCTTGAAAGCGTTATGAAAATTGCGGTGGCAATGAGCGGCGGCGTGGATTCGAGCGCGGCGGCGGCAATCTTGAAAGAGCAGGGACACGAACTCGTCGGCTTTTCGATGCAGTTGTGGAATCAGCGGCGCGGCATCAATGTGGACGAGAACGGCGAAGCGTTGCCGTCGCGTTGTTGCTCGCTCGATGACGTATACGACGCGCGGCGCGTGGCGGCAAGCCTTGGGTTTCCGTTTTACGTGCTCAATCTCGAACAGGATTTCGAGCGCGATGTCGTCGAGCCGTTCGTCAATGGTTACTTGAACGGCGAGACGCCGATTCCGTGCGTCGCTTGCAATAGTCGTTTGAAGTTTGCGTCGCTTGACCGGCTCGCCCTAAGTCTCGGTTGTGAAAAGGTTGCGACGGGACATTACGCGCGAGTCGAATATGACGCGGCGGCAAATCGCCACAGACTTTTTCGCGGGCGTAATCTGCAAAAAGATCAATCATATTTTCTGTGGGAATTGACGCAGGAACAATTGTCGCGCTCGCTTTTCCCCCTCGGCGAAATGTCGAAGCCGGAAGTGCGCGAAGTGGCGCGCGAACACGAATTGGATGTGGCGGAAAAGGCCGAATCGCAGGAGATTTGTTTTGTGCCGGACGGCAACTACGCGGGCTTTATTGATCGTTATCTCGAAGCGGAAAATGCGACGGATAAATTGCCGGGCACGGGCGAAATCGTCAACACGAGTGGTGAACACATCGGCAAGCATGGCGGCATTCACCGCTACACAGTCGGGCAGCGGCGCGGCATCGGCATCTCAAGCCCGCGCCCGCTCTACGTTCTCTCGATTGACGCGGCGCGCAATCGAGTCGTCGTCGGCGAAGATGAGGAATTGTTGCGCGAAGACTTCACAGCGGCGGGCGTCAATTGGATCGCGTTCGATGAGCCGCGAGAAACGGTGCGCGCCGAAGTGCGCGTGCGCTATCGTCACCAGCCTGCGCCTGCCACCATCACCACGCAGGCAAACGGGCGCGCGTACATTAAATTCGACGAGCCGCAACGCGCGATCACGCCCGGACAGGCAACAGTCTTTTATCGAGGCGACGAAGTAATCGGCGGTGGATGGATTGTGCGGGAGTAGAGAATGGACGAGCGAAGGCTAATGCTGTGTGATGAAAATTATTTGAATTGCCTCCAGCTTTAGCTGGAGGATAACAAGGCAAGAAAGATTGCGGCTTTAGCCAAAGCATTCGGCTAAAGCCAATCAATCTGTTGTTAACCTTAGCCACTAGCTGAAGCTAATGGCAATTCATTATCTTAGACCTAACATTACAGAGCACTAGGACAAAGCGATTATTTGATTTTGGTTAGCATTGAGTAATTTAATAAATGATTTCCTCTACACTTTCATCTTGCTCTCTTCAACTACTTACTTTCGTTCGCTTCCTCTCCTGAACCTTTTCTGCTTCCGCAACGTACTCACACAATTCAAATTTCGCTCCAATAAATTTTCGGGTAACTAAATTATGCCAATGTCACGGACACGTAAAATCGCTTTGATTCTGGTCGGCATTTTGTTCACGCTTGTTATGGTCGTCATGCTCTGCGTCGCGCTCCTTTTCGTCGCCTTCAGAAACGACGAGCCTGCGATTGCGAATAACAGCGTGCTCATTTTGAAGATCAAAGGGCCTTTGCCGGATTACCTACCGAACGATCCGACACGGCGTCTATTCGGCGGAAGCGATGCGCCGTCGCTGACCGGATTGCTCACGGAAATCAAGAAAGCGAAAGTTGATAAACGCATCGGCGCGCTGCTCATCGAGATAGATTCATCGAACGACGCGGGCTGGGCGAAGGCAGACGAACTGCGCGACGCGATTGCAGATTTTCGCACGTCGAAGAAACCCGTCTATGCGTTTATGGAACTTGCGACAAACAAGGAATACTACATCGCGCTGGCCTGCGAACGCGTTTACCTAGCGCCGACGGGAACACTTTTCGTCAACGGCCTCGCCGCCAACGTAATGTTCTTTCGCGGCTCGCTCGATAAGCTCGGCGTTTACCCGGACACTTTCCAGATCGGCAAATACAAGTCCGCTCCCGAATCCTTCACGCGCAAAACAATGTCGGACGCGCAACGCGAAGTAACGAACGCGCTGCTCGACGATCAATTCAATCGCTACATTAACGCCATCGCCGCGACGCGCAAGAAGTCCGCAGACGATGTGCGCGCGGTCATAGACAACGCGCCGTATGTTGCGGCGGAAGCGAAGAATGCTGGCTTGATTGACGGCGCAAACTACCGCGATGAAATCGAAAACGAATTGAAGAAGCGGCTCGGCTACAAAGATTCGGATAAGCTGCGCCTCGTCAAGGAATCGCAGTATCGCAAAGTGTCGCAGGAATCCTTGAACCTCAACGAAGGCGAGCGCATCGCCGTCGTCTACGCTTCGGGCGACATCGGCTCGGGCACATCCAACAACAATTCTGCGACGGGTCAATCCGTCGGCTCCGACACGATGGTTAAAGCGCTCAATCAGGCGCGCGACGACAAAACGATTCGCGCCATTGTGCTGCGCGTCGATAGTCCCGGCGGCTACGCGCACTCGTCCGACATTATCTGGCACGCCGTCGAACGCGCGCGCGAGAAAAAGCCCGTCGTCGTTTCGATGAGCGACCTCGCCGCGTCCGGCGGTTATTACATCTCTGCCGCCGCCAACAAAATCGTCGCAGAGCCTTCGACCATCACAGGCTCCATCGGCGCATTCGCGGGCAAGCCTGTCGTGAAAGGTTTTTATAATTGGCTCGGCATCAATAGCGAATATGTGCTGCGCGGCAAAAACGCCGGGCTATTCCGCGAGACGGAGCCGTTCACAAAAGACGAACGCGAGCGCTTCGAGAATTGGATTAAGGTCGGCTACTACGACGACTTTGTGCCGAAGGTCGCCAAAGGGCGCGGGCGCGACGCCGAGTACATAGACTCCATCGGGCAGGGACGCGTCTGGTCAGGCGCGCAAGGCAAAGCCAACGGACTCGTAGACGAATTCGGCGGCCTCGACCGTGCCATCGAAATCGCCAAAGGTCTGGCAAACATTCCGGCGAACAAAGGCATACACCGCGTCATACTGCCCGTCCCGCGCAACTTTTTTCAACAAATCTTTTCCGGCGACGATGAAGACGAAACGAGCGTCAAAGCGCAGCAGCAACAACGCGCCGCCCTCGACGCCCTTCCCGAAGATTTACGCCGCGCCTTTCGCTACGCCAACGTGCTCGACCACATGCAGCGCGGCGAAGTCATGCTGATGATGCCCTTCGATTTGCGCATCAAGTAGCCGATAGTTCGTCGGTGGGTAGTGGGTCAGTTTGAATTTCCGATGCAATGTTCATCGGAGCGATAATTTCAAACTGACCCACTGCTCGTCGGTGACTTGGATTGCAAAGAGCGCGTGATAATGACACATTAGGCCTTTCGTGGTAATTAACAGTATAAATGTTTAGCGATAATATCTACCAAAGGCGCGCTTTATTAGGGACATTAAGGTCTTTGTGCCTGAACCTTACTTTTAAGGCTTATTGGTCAGAAGATGAAAGCAGCGCTAATTCTGAACTTGAAGAATTGGGTGACAACATAGAAGGAGTTTTGGCGGTCACTTCGTCTTTTAGGGGTAGAAATAGAACGCTCTGCGATATTTTCCAAACTGGTGCATTTGGACGAGCCTATTTCTCCGATTATTGAGACAGTTCTTAAAGAAGATAAAATTTCTGAAGCCATAAAGGATGCCTATGGGGTTAGTTATGCTTTTGCTTTTAATCTAGCGCAATTTCTTACTCTTACAAGAATGCTCTCATCCTTTAGCAGTCAGCTTTCACTAAGAGGAGCACCAAAGAACAGAAAGCCTTTACTTCGTAGAGAAAAGCAGCTATCGAACCACTTTATCAAATCTTTCGGAGAGTTCATTGTTAATAACGAAGGTGGCATCCAGCATATCTTCAGCTCGAATTACGCTGAATCTTTAATGGGCTTGGCAGGAATTATCCATTCCAGTAATGCCACAATGTCATGGGCAACCAATGTTTATGATGAGACCGAGAGCTTAATAAATCAGCTCGTTCCTCACTACTCAGACATTAGCGAAAGGCTTAAACGCAGCAAAGAACTGAGTCGAGAGCTAAAGGAGTGTAAACCGGGAATAGAAAGTTGGAAGAATTATGAAGATGTATGTCTTAAAATCCTAAGATGTTTATTCCTTCCACCATTCAAGGAAGTTAAGTTACAAGCCAGAAGCAATGGTAACCTTGAAAGACGCGATGCTATTCTTCCCAATAATCAGTATTCAGGCTTTTGGCAATTGATCCGTAATGAGTTTGATAGCCGACATATAGTTTGCGAATTTAAGAATGGTGCTTCCGGCGGGCAGAAAAACTCATTGAATCAGCTTCGTATATATCTTTCTAAACCTACTATCGGAAGATTTGGTCTCCTGTTTGTCCGAACATCACCCTCTAAAGCATTAATGCAGGCTCAACGAGATGCGTATGAACAGTCAAGGGTAATGATTTTGATCTTTGATGACGAGAAGTTGATGAAGTTGTTAAATGCTCGTGCCTACTTGGGAGAAGCCGATGACTTTTTGAATAATGAAAAGGTAAATTTTGAAATTAGTTATTGAATGATTTACCTTAGTGCTATGTCTAACAACTCATTCAGCCTAACTACCCTTAGCTTGCCTTTCATCAATGTTTGCCGGTTTAATTCGTGTTGTCGCTCTCTTGGGGCAGTAGATTAACCCTAGCGTTCAGGAGCTTGCGCGTCATTTTCCGGCGTGTCATCATTTATTAGCGGAGGTTGACGATGATATTCAACGTGACGATTGACAGGGATGAAGACGGCGTGTGGATTGTTGAGTGTCCTGCTATTCCCGGCTGCGTTAGCCAAGGAAGCACCAAAGAAGAAGCTCTGGCGAACGTGAAAGAGGCTATTGCGCTCTGTCTTGAGATGCGGGCGGAAAAAGGCTTTCCGTTGACCATTGAAACACGGCAAGTCGAGGTTGCAGCGTAGTGGCTTCGCTTCCGGTATTGAGCGGGCAAGAAGTTGTTCGTATGTTCGAGTCATTCGGTTGGAGAGCGGCGCGTTAGCGTGGCAGCCACGTTGTAATGACTAAAGAAGGCCAGATCGTTACGTTGTCTGTTCCGAACCACAAAGAAGTTGCCAGGGGCACGTTGAGAAGTTTAATCCGCGCAGCCAACCTGACTGTTGATGAATTCACGGACGCCATTTAATTCCTACATTCCACACAACTCCTTGCATCCGACTGCTTGATTGCACACCTTTCGCTTTTTGATTCGATAAAGTTCTGGGCGGTTCGCGTCGGCGGATCAAGTCCGGCGTGGCGCGTTTTCTTTACGTCGGGAAACTGACGTTGACTCGCCCTGTTGATTAGAATGTTTTGTAGAACTGCCGCGCGCTGTCGTCGTCGGAGATCGGCAGGCGGTCTTTCACTTTGGGCAGGGCGGGAAACGCGCCGTGTGGTTCGGTTTGATACCAGTAGGCGGTTGATGAGTAGTCGTTGGATTGAATGTTGGCGTGACCGTGTTCGATGGTTACTTTGATTGATTCGGTGAAGGTGATCGGGTCTTCGATGTGGAATCTGTACGTTGTCCATTTGCCGGAATGAAACGGGCCGTCGGCAATCGGGTGCGCGAGCGAAATGCCATGATAGAGTCCGCTGTACTGGCCGGACGGATAGCCCCACGCGGCGCAGAAATAATCTTCCGTGCCGGTTCCAATGAGCGATGGTGTTTCTTCGCCGTCGATGTAGATCATGTCGTCGCCTTCGCCGAACCAATCGAAGCCGCGTATCGGATTGATGTTGTCAATGCTTAGATTGCAGCCGACATAGTGGCCGCGTCCCTTTGCTTCGAGAATGACGTAATTGTTTTTGCCGTCGAGATTGACGCGATTATTCACGGCGTCAACGGTGGCTTCCGGCTTGCTCAAATCCATTGTTCCGGGAGTCGGATTCTGTCGCCGCCATTGTGCATGAAATTGCAGCGCAGCCTTTGTCGCCGCAGGATATTCTTCATAGTCTATGTAGTAATAAAAAGAGCGCACCGGTTGTTCGCCCTCATTCGTTAAAGTGAAACGCGCGCCGTCAGTGAATGGCATCGGGAAAAAACAGTTCATCGCCGCCCAATCCGCTTTCTGCGGATCGCCGCCTGTGACCATGTTGAGCGGCAAGGATTGAAAGTGTTGCGCGCGTGCATGGCCGACGCCGAAAAAGTCTCCGATGGGCGCTTCGATGCTCGGCGTGGTTTCCTTGTTCCAGTAGGCGCGCAAGATTAGGCGGCGCAAAAAGTGTGGCTCGCCGCTTTTGATCGTCGCCCAGATGTGGCTGATGCAGCCTGCGCCCTGAATCGAGGCGAGCGTCGCCGTCGCGCCCGGAGCGATCAACAGAAAATCCGCGTTCCTGCCTTCGCGGTCATAGCTAGAGAAACGACGGCTCTTGTGTTCGCGCGGATAAACGAGGCCACGCAACGCGCTCACGCCCATTCCCAGATTATTACTCGCGGGCGAAGAAGTTGTTTGCGGGCTGACGCGACACGCCCACCCGCTGCCCGCCGCAAGAAGCGAAGCGAGAGAAAAACGCTTGATGAAACCGCGCCTGTTTTTCGGCTCGTCCGTCATTGTCTCAAGTGCCTCTTCGTTGCTTTCCGCGCGCGTTAATCGAACAGTCGAACAATTGATTACGGCTTTTCGATTCGCTCCAGATTGTTCATGTACGGGCGCAAGGCTTCCGGTATCGAGATCGAGCCGTCTGCTTGTTGATAGTTTTCGAGCACGGCGATCCATGTGCGCCCGACGGCGAGGCCGGAGCCGTTTAAGGTGTGCAGGAATTCCGGCTTTGCGCCGCCTGTGCGACGGAAACGAATGTCTGCGCGGCGCGCTTGAAACGCCTCGAAGTTGGAGCAGGAAGATATTTCGCGGAAAGTGTTTTGCGACGGCAGCCAAACTTCTATGTCGTAAGTCTTGGCAGCGCCAAAGCCTATGTCGCCGGTCGAGAGCGTCACAGTGCGGTAATGAAGATTGAGTTTCTGCAAGATCGTTTCCGCGTCGCGTGTTAAGGCTTCCAATTCATCGTAGGAATTTTCCGGCAAAGAAAGTTTGACGAGTTCTACTTTGTCGAATTGGTGCTGGCGAATCAGGCCGCGCGTGTCGCGCCCGTAAGAGCCTGCTTCGGAGCGAAAGCATGGCGTGTAGGCGACCATGCGAAGGGGAAGTTGCGCGGCGTCGAGAATTTCTTCACGGTAAATGTTGGTGACAGGAACTTCCGCCGTCGGGATCAAATACAGTCCGCGCTCGTCTGTTAATTTGAATAAGTCGCCTTCAAATTTCGGAAGCTGCGAAGTGCCGAAAAGAGCGTCGGCGTTGACGATAAAGGGCGGCAGAGTTTCCGTGTAATTGTGTTCGCGCGTGTGCACATCGAGCATGAAATTGATGAGAGCGCGTTCGAGCCTTGCGCCCGCGCCGCGTAGGATAGCGAAGCGTGCGGCAGAGATTTTGGCGGCGCGTTCGAGATCGAGTATGTCGAGCGCGTGGCCTAAATCAACGTGGTCTTTCGGCGTGAAATCGAAGGCGGGCGGCTGACCGAAGCGGCGCACTTCCGTATTGGCGGTTTCGTCTGCGCCGATTGGCACGGACGAATGCGGAATGTTTGGAATCGTCGAAAGAATTTCGCGCATCTTTGCTTCGGCTTCGTCGCGCGCGTGGTCGAGTTCGGCGATGCGTTCTTTCGATTCGCCGACGGCCTTGCGTCGCGCATCTGCTTCATCGCGCTTGCCGTCCTTCATCAACGCGCCGATTTCGCGGCTCGCCGTGTTGCGCTCGGCGTTGAGTTTGTCGGATTCAGAGATTACGCGGCGGCGCGTCGCATCAACGACGGCGAATTCGTCGAGCGCGTCTGTGGGAAAGCGGCGTGCGTCGAGTGCGGCGCGGACTTCTTCGATATTTTCGCGGACAAAGTGTAGATCGAGCATTTGCCGTAGCCCTTCAAACTATGGTATGAGTAACGCTTTTTCAACATCGTATCAAAAGAAAAAAGCGTTGCGCTTTCGTTGCTCACGCGAGCAATCAATATGCTAAAGCAGCGCAGCGAAAGATGCCGGTTGAAAGCTGTCAAGCTAACGGACGCTCGATAGGTGTGTCAAGTTCAGTGCGGCGGAAAGATGGTGTTTCGCGCGTGCATGTGTCGCCGCCATTAAAGTCAGCTTTTGAATTTTAGCGATCAGTGAGGTATTCAATGTTATGCCACACCTACGCGCTTTGAAATTATAGATGTCAGATGCTGGATGTTAAATGTTAGTAGCAGCCGATTGACTAGCATCCAGTATCTAACATCTGACATCTGCCTTTGAGGAGAGAAAAGTTTGAGCGACACGAATAAACCATTTGCTGGCCGGGCGGCGATTGTGACGGGTGCGACGCGGGGCATCGGGCGGGCGATTGCTGTGGAGCTTGCCGTGCGCGGCGCGGACGTGGCCTTCAATTATGCGCGAAGCGCGGATGCGGCAAACGAACTCAAAAAAGAGTTGGAAGATTTGGGCGTGCGCGTCATCGCCGAGCAGTGCGATGTCGCAAGCACATTGGCCGCCGCTGCGATGGTCAAAAGCGTTAAGGAAAATTTCGGTCGCATTGATTACCTAGTCAACAACGCGGGCATTACGCGCGATAATCTTATTCTGCGCATGAAGGAAGAAGATTGGGACGCGGTGATTGACACGAATTTGAAGGGCGCGTGGAATTTTGCGAAGGCGGCACTGCGTATCATGCTCAGGCAGGAAGGCGGCGGCTCCGTGCTGAATATTTCTTCGATCAGCGGGCGCGTCGGGATGATGGGACAATCAAACTATTCCGCGTCGAAGGCCGGAATGATCGGTTTGACAAAAGCGCTCGCGAAGGAAGTGGCAAGCCGCAGGGTAACTGTCAACGCTCTGGCGCTCGGACTCGTTGCGACGGATATGGCGGGCGCGCTCGATGAAAATTACCGCGCCAAGCTGCTCGAACAAATTCCTTTGGGACGTTTCGCCGAAGCAAATGAAGTAGCGCGCATTGCCTGCTTTTTATTGTCGGACGATGCGAAGTACATCACAGGTCAGGTCGTACAGGTTGACGGCGGGCTGGCGATGTAAATCTCGAAGAACTCAATGCGGGAATTTTGAACTTTATTTGAGTGTAGAAAAGAGAAAGTCCCCGTCGGCTTGTGACCGGCGGGGACTTTATAGTTTGGGCAGGCTCGGAGATTCAGGGTGGCGTTAGCGTTTGAACTGAGAATCGCCGCTTATGTTCGATCCCGTTTGTTGGCTGGTGCGTTCATGCGTGGCTGGATAATTGCCCTATGTACAAAACTTATAAAATCGCATCAGCTTACTCATTGATTCAGCTTGCGCCCAAAGCGTGTTTGTTCTTCAATGATCTGCGAAGCAAACAATCTCATCGAAAGATAAAAATGTTTGTTCACGCTCGATATGTGCGAAACTATACAGGAACTTTGTGAAATGTCAAGCACAATTTATAGCAAATCTTAATACTTTTGTGACAAACGGAAATCGCTGCATAAATCCTCAATAAAACCGAAAATTCGCGGTTCTAATTTTGAGGTGAAAGTGAACTCTTAAGGTTTCAGGTAAAATAATCCGGGCTAATTATGTGGTAACAATTGAGATGGAAATACGAAGGCATAATCGAATTGCGTGGGATAGGGAAGTCGGGCGTGGAAACGAGTGGACGCTGCCCGTCAGCAGCGGCGTCATCGAAGCTGCGCGGAGCGGCCTGTGGGAAGTGTTGTTGACGGAGACGAAGCCTGTTCCGAAGGATTGGTTTCCAGACTTGAACAAGCGCGAGGTTTTGTGTCTGGCTTCGGGCGGCGGGCAGCAGGCTCCGATCCTTGCGGCGGCGACGGGCGCGCATGTAACCGTGTTCGACAATTCGCCGAAACAGCTTGCGCAGGATAGATTCGTTGCCGGGCGCGATTCGCTCACGCTGGAAACGATTGAAGGCGACATGGCCGATCTGTCTGTGTTTCCCGATGAGAGTTTTGATTTTGTTTTTCATCCATGCTCCAATGTCTTTGTGCCACAGGTTCGTCCCGTCTGGGCGGAAGCCTTTCGTGTACTACGGCACGGAGGAGTGTTGCTGGCGGGCTTCATTAATCCGGCTCTTTATATTTTTGACAGGGAGCGCGCCGAACACGGTGAGCTGCAAGCGAGGCACACGCTTCCCTTTGCAGATACGACAAGCTTGAGCGAAGCAGAAAAACAGCGCCACGCGGACAAAGGTGAGCCGTTAGAGTTCGGTCATACGCTCGGCGATCAGCTTGGCGGGCAACTCGATGCGGGTTTTGTGATGACAGGATTCTACGAAGATTATCATCGCGGCCATCCGCTTGCGGCCTACATGCCGACGTACATCGCGACGCGCTCGCTCAAGCCGTAACGTTACTCTTTATGCCTTCTGGAAAAACGCATGATGCGATTACTTTGCTGCTGGCACCGTTGACGTTTGCTGCCGCGTGGGGGGCGACCGGAAGTTTAGCGCTGGCGTGTGTCGTCGTGTGCGCGATGTTGTTCGGCGGATTTATGTTCGGGCCGGATTTGGATATACAGTCGAGGCAATACACGCGTTGGGGCGTGTTTCGTTTTTTGTGGTGGCCGTACAAAGTGATGTTCCGGCACCGTTCTCGCTGGTCGCATGGAATCATTTTCGGAACGCTGATTCGCGTCGTTTATTTTGCGGCGATGTTGTCGCTCGTCGTTGCGGCAGCGATCTACTTGCGCGCGGTTCTGGTTGGTGGCGCGGCAGCACCGACACTTGAAGAAATTGCGGCGACCTGTCGGGCGATGGAAAGCGGGCTACGTCATTACAGCGGCACAACGGCGGGAGCGCACGTGCTGTGGGCTTTGCTGGCGGGCTTGTGGTGGGGCGCAGCGAGCCACACATTGACAGACGTGACGTGGTCTGTGCTGCGCAAAGGTTCGGAGATTTTTTAGCGCGGGCTGATAATGGAAATTAATTTCTAATCTTATGAAAGAATTACTCGCTGCATTTTTGTTTCTATTAACTTTCCAGACGGTGAATGCTCAAACCGACAGAGAACTTGCGGATATTTTGCGCGAGCGCGTCACGCTCGGTAAGACGAATCAGAGCATCGTCGTCGCCGTCATTGACGAAAGAGGGACGCGTTTTGTGAGTGAGGGGAAAACCGCCGAAATCATTGGGGCGAAAAACTCGGACGAGAATACGGTTTTTGAAATCGGTTCGATTACCAAAACTTTTACAGGGACACTTTTAGCCGAAGCCGTCAGACGCGGCGAAGTCAAACTTATCGACCCGATTTCAAAATACTTGCCGCAGACCGTCAAGACGCCGACGCGCGGCGGTAAGGAAATCACGCTGCTCGATCTGGCGACGCAATCATCGGGTTTGCCGGGTTTGCCCGCCAACTTCGCGCCGAAGGATTGGAGCAATCCTTACGCCGATCACAGCGTCGCACAGATGTATGACTTTTTGTCGGGCTATCAATTGACGCGCGACATCGGCACGCAATACGAGTATTCAAATTTTGGAATGGGCTTGCTCGGGCACGTTTTGAGCCTTCGTGCCGGAATGACTTATGAAGATTTAGTGAGAACGAGAATTCTACGGCCACTCGCAATGAACGACACGACGATTACGCTTTCGCCCGTTTTGAAGTCGAGAATGGCGCAAGGTTTCGATGTAAATGGCGAACCGGTTTCCAACTGGGATTTCCAGACGCTTGGCGGAGCGGGAGCACTGCGTTCGACGGCGAAGGATATGGCAAAATTCGTGGCGGCGAACGCAAATTTATCGAAATCAAATTTGTCAGGCGCTTTCAATGATGCGCACAAACCTGTGCGCGAGGCGGGCGGGAAAATGAAAATCGGATTGGCGTGGCATATCTTGCCGAGCACTGCGGGCGATATTGTCTGGCACAACGGCGGCACGGGTGGTTTTCGCAGTTTCGCCGGTTTCAGCGCAGCACGAAAAAAGGGAATCGTTGTTTTGACAAACACCGCCGAGTCAATTGACGACATCGGGTTTCATTTTTTGGACGCGCAAATTCCACTCAAGAAAGTCAAACCGTTCGTCACCGTCAGCGAGAATGTTTTGGATGAATACGTCGGCAGTTACCAATTTGCTTCAAACGCTTTTTTCACGATTACGCGAAGCGGCGACAAGCTTTTCGCTCAATTAACCGGTCAATCCCGCCTTCGCGTTTTCGCCGAGTCCGAAAAAAAGTTTTATTACAAAGTCGTTGATGCTCAATTAACTTTCAACCGCAACGCGAATGGAAAAATTGAAAGTTTAACGCTTAGCCAAAACGGTGACCAACTCGCCCGGAAAATCAAGTAAGCGGCGAAAACAAAGAATCGCTTAACAACTCCTTGCAGCCGATTACTTAACTGCGTGGCTCTCATAGCTGCTTTGTTCAATAACAGCTAACGCGTTATGCCATTGATGCCTGAGTTCGGAATTAAAAGATGAAAAGCCAAAGGCGACCCGATTGCGAAAGTCGCCTTTGGCTTTTTGTTTGTTCGAGCGGTGCGAATGTCTCGCGCCTGATTGATTACTGCTGCTGCTTGCCGCGTAAACCCCTAGGCCCGACGGCGGATTGCGTGCCAGATGACAAGCACAATAACCGCTCCTATTACGGAGATGATTATGCTGCTTATGTTGAGTCCGGTAGCGCCCTGTCCGATGTGGAGTACGTCCCTTGTGATAAATCCACCGACAAGCGCGCCGACGATTCCGAGAACGATGTCGAGGACAATTCCCTCGCCCGTTTTGTTAACGAGTTTGCTAGCAATGAAACCAGCAATCAACCCGAGTATAAGCCAGACCAGAATATCCATTTTCGATTCCTCCGTCGAGATGTGTATATTTTCCGCACGATATTGCGCTACGCACGGATGCGTAGCAATGCTTGTGCCGAGAACACGAAGAATGAAGCGCTGTGCTGGCTCTTAAGCGCGTCGTCCGGCGATCAAGCGGTAAACGCCCAGCAGTATGAGCGCGCCGACAATTGCAAAGATCAAATGCGGGATATTGAATACGTCGTTGTCCGCGCGTCCGTTTGTCCCGAAAAGCGCGCGCCCGACGAAGCCGCCGACGATAGAGCCTGCGATTCCGAGAAGAATCGTGATGATGTAGCCGCCCGGGTCTCGTCCCGGCATGATCGCTTTGGCAATCGCGCCCGCAATGAGACCGAAGATAATCCATACGATGATGTTAATCATGTGTTCCTCTTCCTTTGTGAGAGCGCTTTTTTGTTTCGCGCCCGTTGGTTGTGATGCGAATGCCGGAAGCCGTCGCACGCTTTACCTTTGAAGCGTAGGCCGCGAACCGGGAACATTAGAAATCAGAAAAAAAAACGGAAAAACGAATTATTAATCGGCAGCGCGAATTCTACGGGCGAGAGGCGAGCGTGTCAATGAAATTTTATTCGAGCTTAATGCCCGGCACGCGTTTGCGCGAGGCGAAGAGCCTGACGGCGGACGGCTTCCGAGACGTTGCGATTCTGCGAAATGCTCTGCAAGTCTTTGGCGCGAATGCGCGGTAGGATAGTAATTGCAGTACCAATCGGCGTGCGCGGGTTGCGCGCGAGATTATAGATAATCGGATAGGAGCGTGCCCACGCGCGATTCAAAGCGATCAGGCGCAGCACTTCGTCCGAAATGGTACGCATCGCCGAAATGCCTTCCACTTCGTGCTCCGTGATGCGCGGATTGTGTATGACTGCGGACGCGACGATTTTGTTGGCGTCGCGTATGAGGATGGCGCGCGCCTCCCGGTCGCCCTTCATGCCGAGCTTAACGCGGTCTTTGACGGTCATCAGCATGACGCGACGAATCAGCGAGACGCGTTCGGGCGGCAAGTCCATGCCTTCGAGTTTTACTTCCGAGATAATGCGCTCGACGTTGGCGGCGCGCTGCTCCGGCGTTTCGTCGTAGAGTTCCTCGATTAAATCGAACTGCAGCCATGAATCGTCTATGTCCGCGTCGGAGACTTCGATGTGCGAAGCCAGCATCCACGCATCCTCGATGCTCAGTCCAACGTCCGCCGCCCCGATTGATTCCGCTGCTTCGATAAATTCGGCAGCGGCCTCCTGCCCGCGCGCGCGCAATTCTCCGGCGACCTGCTGCGCGCCGCGTTCCTTATCGAAAAACTCGCGGCGTGTTTCCCGCGCGCGTCTTTCCGCTTCGGGCGTGCGCGCCGGGTTGGAAATAATCGCTTCGATAATCGCGGGCGCGCGAATAAGGCGCTGCTGGTTGACGATAATCAACTCCAGCAATGCGCCGTCGCTCGTCATTCCTGCAAGCAGCGCAATAGCTTCGTCGGGCGTGTTCTGGTGAAGCGTGACGGCTTCGTGAACGGCGCGCCCGAGGTCAGCGCGCGTTGCAAGGAATCCAAGCACGGCGGGCGCTGTCTCCTGCGTCTGCGCAACCGTCAATAAACTCTCCGCGTCCTGCTCGCCGAGCGTCGTTGCCGCCGCCGCCGCAATCTCCGCATTATCACTTTCACGCAAGGCAACGAGCGCTTCGAGCAAATCGCCCTGCGCCAGCGGCAGCATTCCACGAGCCGCCGCCATACGCGCCGCCTGCGGAGCCGTCCCCGCGACAATCGCCTGCACAATCGGATTCGTTGATGTGACGTTTGCGCTCATTTGTAGCACCGAAAAGAAGACTCGCTGGACGAAACATTAACATGAAAGACTGTAGCGTCTCTCGGAATTATCCGATGCGAAAGCCATACTCAAGGGTCACGGCCATAGAAACAGGATGTCCGTCCTTGCTCGCAGGAACAAATTTAAGTTTACGTGCGGCTTTAATCGCTTGTTCCGTTAAACCTTCACTTAATGACTGCAGTACAAGAATGTGCTTGACCGATCCATCAGAAGCCAAAATAACACGCAGCACAACGTCACCGTTAATACCCTGCTCGCGTGCGCTATCTGTAAACTGCGCTTCTGGCTTGCTCAAAAGCTGATACTTACTTGTTACTTCGTCAGGCGAAAAAACTGTGCGTTCGGATTCGGGCTTATCCGCTATCTCAGCATAGATGCGCAGCGTCTCCAATTGCTCACGCCATACATTCGTGTTGGCGGTATCAGGACTTAGTTTAAGATATTTTTCGAGGCTGTCAGCCGCCTCCTTGTAGCGCTTTGCAGTTGCGATGCGATGCTCCTTTTGTGCTTCTTTGCTTAAGGGCATAGCCTTAGTCGGGTGTGTGAGGAATCTAGCGTGCTCCTCCATTATTAGACCTAGCAAAGCCTGACTTTGTACAAGCAGGGCTGCCGCAAAGTTAGCATTCAATTGCAACGCAGCCGCAGACTCTTGCAAAGCTTTTGACGGTGTGTGATCCCGCAAACGAACAACGCTGATAATGTAATGCGCGTCAGCATTTTGTGCATTGAGCGCCAGCGCACGTTCAGCCTCGCTTACTGCGTTGCGCGATTTATTGGCGAGCAGCAGGGTGTAAGCCAAACCCGTGTGCGCAAGCGCAGAATCCGGCTTTAGTTTAACTGCCGTCTCAAAAGCTTTGCGCGCGTTCTTTGCGTGACCGTCGCGGTTAAGCGCAAGACCGAGATAACACCATGCGTCTGCATCGTCTTTGTGTTTTTTTACTGCGCCGTTTAGTGCTTCAATTGCCTTGATCGTTTCTCCCTGCCGGTACAATTCAATGCCACGCGCAGTGTCACTGGATTCTGGCACTGTAGTTTGTGCGCGAACATCAATATGCGAATTGAAAACAAAAAGAGTTGTTAAAGCGAAGACAGCAATACGGAAGAAAAAGACGTAGGCGGCGTGAGGTTTGTTCATGCTCTTTCCTTTTGTATTGAGATAACGTAACGCAAGCAGGGCGACTCAATAAATTCAATTATCGAATCGCCCTTGATTGTAAAAGCCTGCGCGGTGAATTGCCAGCGCAAAATTATGCGCCGCAGCATTTTTTGTATTTGCGCCCGGAGCCGCAGGGACAAAGTTCGTTGCGTCCGACTTTGGGTTGGTCGCGTGTGATGGTTCTGATCTGCGAGGCTTCTTCGCCCGCCGCCGGTGCGTTCTGGTTGGGGCCGGTGAACGTCAAAGACGTGGCGCGGCGCGGGGCGCGGCGTTGCTGCAGTTGTTCGGGCGCTGCTTGCTCCGTGACGACTTGCAGATTAAAGAGCGAGCGAATCGTGTGCTGGTCGATGCGGTCGAGCATCGCTTGGAACATATCGAAGCTTTCTTTTTTGTATTCAACGAGCGGGTCTTTCTGCCCGTAGCCGACAAGCCCAATGCCCTGCTTCAAGTGGTCGATGGCGAGCAGATGATCCTTCCACTGCGCGTCGATGATGTTGAGCATGATGATGCGCTCGTAAGTGCGCATCGCTTCCGCGCCGATCTGTTCTTCTTTTTCGGCGTACCGCGCTTTGAGCAGTTCCCAGATGGCTTGCTCGATTTCTGCTGACGTGGCGTTGTGGAAATCTAAATCTTCCGAGTCGGCCTCGAAATCGAAAATCGAGTAAAGCTGAATTTTGTAATTCTCTGTGTCCCAATCATCGGGCGCGACATCGGGATTGAGATACTGCTTCGTTAAGTCCGCGAGCAAATCGCGCGCGACGCCCGTATCGCCCAAAAGATATTCGCGCTGATCCGGTTGCTCCATTAACTGGCGACGCAAGCCGTAAATGGTTCCGCGCTGGCGGTTCATCACGTCGTCGTATTCAAGCAGATGTTTACGCGATTCAAAGTTGCGGCCTTCAACAGACTTTTGCGCGCCCTCGATGCGTTTCGAGACCATCTTGGATTCGATGGCGACGCCTTCCTCCATGCCGAGCCGCTGCATTAGTGCTTTGACTTTGTCGCCCGCGAAGATACGCATCAAGTCGTCTTCTAATGATAGAAAAAAGCGCGATGCGCCGGGATCGCCCTGTCGTCCGGCGCGCCCGCGTAGCTGATTATCGATGCGGCGCGATTCGTGGCGCTCTGTGCCGATGATGTAAAGGCCGCCCGCAGAGACGACTTCTTTGTGTTCATTCTCGACAATACGTTTAGCTTCGGCGACGGCGTGTTCCCATTGTTCTTCGTTCGCTTCGTCGGGGTCGATTTCCTGTTTCTTCAGAAATTCGCGCGCCATAAATTCCGGGTTGCCGCCGAGCAGTATGTCCGTGCCGCGTCCCGCCATGTTAGTCGCAATCGTGACAGCGCCTTTGCGCCCCGCTTGCGCGACGATTTCGGCTTCGCGTTCGTGGTGTTTGGCGTTTAAGACGTTGTGCGGAATGCCGTCCTTTTGCAGGCGGCGCGCGATTAGTTCCGAGTTTTCAACGGAGACTGTGCCGACGAGCGCAGGCTGTCCCTTCTCGTAACACTCTTTGATTTCTTCGGCGACGGCGTTCCATTTTTCAGGCAGCGTGCGAAAAATCATGTCCGACGCATCCTTGCGAACCATCGGCATGTTGGTCGGAATAACAATTACGTCGAGCTTGTAGGTCGAATGAAATTCGGCGGCTTCCGTTTCGGCTGTGCCGGTCATGCCGCCGAGCTTTTCGTAGAGACGAAAATAGTTTTGCAGTGTGATGGTCGCAAGCGTTTGATTTTCCTTTTCGATCTTGACGCCTTCCTTGGCTTCGACGGCCTGATGCAAACCGTCCGACCAGCGACGCCCCTTCATCAAGCGGCCTGTGAAGTCGTCAACGATGATGACCTCGCCTTCCTGAACGACGTATTGATGATCGAGCCTGTAAAGCGTGTGCGCTTTAAGAGCCTGTTCGACGCAGTGAAGCATTTCCATGTTCGACGGGTCATATAGATTGCCGACGCCGAGCAAGCGTTCCGCTTTATCCACGCCGTCTTCAGTCAAGACAGCCGTGTGCTGCTTTTCATCAACGAGATACTCGCCCGACTTGACGCCGTCAACTTCCTCGCCTTTTTTCAATTGCGGAATAATCGCATCGGCTTTGTAGTATTTGTCCGTCGCTTCGTCGCTTGCGCCGGAGATGATAAGCGGCGTGCGCGCTTCGTCGATCAGAATCGAATCCACCTCGTCAACGACGGCGAAGTAATGCCCGCGCTGAACGCACGTCGCCAGATCGAACTTCATATTGTCGCGCAGGTAATCGAAGCCGAACTCGTTGTTCGTGCCGTAGGTAATGTCTGCGGCGTAGGCCGTCTGGCGCTCGAAGTCGTCCATGTCGTTCTGTATGCAGCCGACTTCGAGGCCGAGAAAGCGGTGAATTTGTCCCATCCATTCGGCGTCGCGCGAGGCCAGATAATCGTTGACGGTGATGACGTGAACGCCGCCGCGCCCCGTTAAAGCGTTGAGGTAGGCGGGAAGTGTAGCGACGAGTGTTTTACCTTCGCCCGTGCGCATCTCCGCGATCTTGCCTTCGTGAAGCACGACGCCGCCGATCATCTGCACATCGAAGTGGCGCATTCCTGTCGCGCGGCGGCTCGCTTCGCGGACGGTGGCGAAGGCTTCGGGCAAGAGTTCATCAAGGATGGCGCGTTCCTTGCGCTTACGGTCTTCCGCGTCAACGGCGTCCGCGACGGCGCGCGCAACCTTTTCTTTGAACTGTGCGGTGCGCGCGCGCAATTCATCGTCGGAGAGTTTCTTGACGGATGGCTCGAGATCGTTGATACGCCCGATAATCGGATCAATGGTTTTCAGATAGCGCTGGTTGCTGCTGCCGAAAACTTTCGTTAGAAATTTGTCTATCATTATCTTTTCTGCCTCAATAATTTAACGAAAAACAAGTGCTTCAAAACAAGCGCGCCACAACGGATTTTACGCGCGCAACGCTAGCGGATAAAAGGCAAGCCGAATCCGCTCCGGTTCAATGATTCGTTGCATGTCGCCGTTGATTCACAGTTCAACTATTCCTACCGAAGCGACGTAAGAGGCGTTCAATGCAACTGCCGAAGAGCATCCATTGAAATGATGTGCAAACAAGAAGCACCGCCGCAACAACCCACGACAAGACGTGAAAACTAATTCCCGGAAGTACCATTCCATTAAACGACAGGAAGAACGCAATAAGTAGACAACCCGTAGCGACAAGCGCATACAGGAGCACGCCGACGAAATCCAATATACCAATCACTTTCAGTAGTCCGGTTTCATCACATCTGTAAAATACGCGGTCGGCGATTGGTACGCCATGACAACTCCCACCCGAATACAAAGAATCCGGCTTCGCTAGCGGTTTCGATGCAAAGGCATATACAACCACGAGCAAATGAATGATGAGGAGCCACTGCGCCAGACGACTACCAGTTACGAATCTTATGAATTGGAAGAGCACTCTACGCCTTCTCCCGTCCTAACGAAAGACATCTAACTTTGCATTGTAATGGATGCTCCAAGCGGCAAGCAACGCATCGGGCGGCGCTCCAGCGTAAGTTTTAAGGATTTTTAGATGCGTTCTGTCCGGACGCAAGTTGTTTTGTGACGATGTCCCCGGCGGTGTTGCGCGGTATACGAAAGTTGACGATAACCTGCTTGCCTTTCGCCGCGACGCTGGTGCTTTTTAGAATCGTGGCTGCCGGTTCATCCTTTTTGAAGAGTTGCCCGCCGCCGAGCAAAAGGTTGTAGCCGGTGGCTTTTTCCGTGGCGCGCTGTTCGGATTCAAATTGCGTTGAAGCGACGGCGGCGATTGCTTTATCGTCGGCGGTCAAGCTCAAGTGAAGCGACTCTGCTCCGTCGAGCGCCGAGAGAGCATGGCTAGCACTCAAGGCGATGACGAACTTGAGCGCGAAGTCGAGCAATTTCTTGTCCTGCGGGCCTCGCACAACCCTTAGATTCGTGAGCGTGCCGTCGGCTTTTAAGTCCGCTTCGAGTTCGAGTTGAATCGGCTTGCTTAAATCAATCTCGCCCGCATCCTTCAAACGCTTGCCTTCGGCGAACAGATCGACGAACGGCTTTTTGTTAATTTTCGGAAAAGGCTTGACGCCGAGTTGCGCGGCCTGCTTTTCCATCGCGTCAGCCTTCGCTTTTTCAGGAGAAACATTTGGCGTCGAGTTCGGTTGAGCAGCATTCTGCGGGGCTGTCGTTGGCGTCGCTGTCGGCAATGCGCCCGGCTGTGATTGCTGCGGCGTCGCGGCAGTATACGGAGCAGCACGCGGCACGGGCGTCGGCTTTGGTTCGGCTTCCGGTTTGTAGGTTTCGATGATCTGCGCCGCCGGGTACTCTTCGGGCGAAAGCTTGGCGGCGGCGATCAAATTGGGATCGGTGGTAAAGAGCGCGTTTTGCGAAAAGTAGCCGGGCGGATATTGAAATTTTCCGTTCGGATTGTTGAAGCGCAGTATTTGCACATCGCGCGGATCAATCCCTGTGTAGTCTTCGTTGACGTAATCCGCGCCTCTGAAGGCGTTGACCAGACTCAAAGCATTGCGCACCGCCGGAATGTAAATCACAGAGGCGACGGCGATTGTATGAAGCACGATGGAACCGACGAGAAAGCGCAGCACACGCGGCCAGCGCGCTGTGCGGTTGATTTCGTAATTTGCTAAAAGCTCTGCCATTTATTTTTCACTAATCGCGCTTTCACCGAAAAAGCCTTTCACCGAAAAAGCTTCGCCGCGCGAGAACCTGTTTAGACGCCTCTTTCACCCGAATCGTTGCGAACGATGCGCCCCCTATTTGAAATTAACATCGCAAACCCACGCGCTCCAAAGCTTTCCCGCCGCATCTGCGCTAAACTACCTTACATCATGGCACGTCAACGCACACGCAGCAGCCGCCACAAACAAAACAACGAACGCGCCCGTCCAAACGGAAATGAACCGCACAAAACCGCCGTGTCCAAGCATTCGCCGCGCGAAACTATAACAAACGCCGTGCGAGATTCTACGCATGCCTCACGCGGATTGCGTCAATTGCTCGAAGGCATCGGCACGCCCGCGCCCGCAGAGTTCACGCCCGATCCGTTTCAACTCGAAGCCCTCCGCGCGCTCGAACACGAAGACGTGCTCGTGACCGCGCCGACAGGCTCAGGCAAAACATGGATCGCGCGCGAAGAAATACGGCGACTGCTCGACGCAGGCAAACGCGCTTGGTACACAAGCCCGCTCAAGGCTCTTACGAATTCCAAGTACGTGGAGTTCGCGGAAGAATTCGGCGCGGAAAACGTCGGCATTCTAACAGGCGACCGCAAGGAAAACGGCGACGCGCCCTTGACCGTCGGCACAACGGAAATCTACCGCAACCAATTATTCGATGCACTGCGGCGCGGCGAAAATCTGCGCGCGGACTTGGTTGTTCTCGACGAAGCGCATTACCTTGCGGACGCGGATCGCGGGCACGTCTGGGAAGAAGCGATTATTTTGTCGCCGCCGCGCGTGCGCCTGCTGTTGCTTTCGGCGACCATCGGCAACGCGGAAGAATTCGCGTCGTGGATTGCGGAAGTTCGCGGCTTGCCGTGTCGCGTGATTCCACGTCCGGGCGCGCGTCCCGTGCCGCTTCGCGCGGCGTTTCTTTTCCCGGACGGACAGCTTGCTTCGCTTCTCGACGCGGGCGGGCGCATGAATCTGGAAATCACACGCTTCAGCGAACAACGCGAAGCCGAGCGCCGCACAACACACTCGCGCCCGCCTTGGCGCTCACGCGGGCGTGGAAGAAGATAGAAATAATTTTACGCTAACAAATTTTACGGGAGCTAAAGATGAGAATATTCAGATGTGCTTTGCTTGTAGTAGCGAGTCTTACAATTGGCTTGCTCGCCCTATCAACATTTGTGGTTCGCTCTCAATCAAGAATTGCCGAACAGCCAAAAGTAATATCAGCGGCTGCTCCGGTCTTTCCTGCTATTGCACTCGCAGCGCGTCAATTAGGCGAAGTGGTCGTTGAGGTAAAGATAGATTCTGCGGGTAAAGTCACATCGGCGCGCGCAGATGGCCCGCCGCTGTTACGTAGAGCATCTGAAGTCGCCGCGCGTCGTTGGAAGTTTGCGGCTGCTGAAGGTAATTCTGATGCACGCACTGCACGTCTTACATTTGTATTTCGTGAATCGGAAAAGCGGTTGCCCGAATCTGAAGTTACGCCGGTTTTTGTTCCGCCTTATAAAATTGAAGTTACGCATAACGCACCTCGCATCGAGACAGACTCTAGTTATTGAACATGCTGAAATATAGCTTTGGAGTTCGGCATTGAAACTTAATTTGCCGGAGATGCCGCCCGCGCAACTGCTCGCGGTGTTGCGTAAACATGATGTGCTGCCCGCAATTGTTTTTTTGCCGACGCGCAGGCGTTGCGATGAATCGGCGACGGAAACTGCGCTCACGTGGCGCGACGACCAGACGGAGCGGCGTGAGCGGCGGCGCGAGATTTTGCGCGAGTATGCCGCAGAGCACGCGGAAGTGCGCGGGCACAGGCATTGGAACGCGGTGATACGCAGCGGCGTCGCGGCGCATCACGCGGGGCATATCCCTGCTTGGAAACTTCTGATCGAACGCTTGATGAGCGCGGGCTTGCTCGACGCGATTTTTGCGACGGCGACGGTAGCGGCGGGCGTCGATTTTCCGGCGCGCACGGTGGTTGTCTCGAACGTCGATGCGCGGACGGGAAGCGGCTGGCGGCAATTGACGGCTTCGGAGTTTCAGCAGATGACGGGGCGCGCCGGGCGACGCGGGCGAGACCTTGTCGGCTTCATCGTCGCCGCGCCCGGACTGCATCAAGACCCGCAGCGCATCGCGCATTTGCTGCAAGCCGCGCCCGATCCTTTGCAGAGTCAATTCCGCGCGACGTATTCGACCTTGCTCAATCTGCTTGACGCCTACGAAAGTTTTGCACAGGTGCGGCAGATTGTGGAAAAAAGTTTCGCGCATAGAGAGATCAACCGGCGCATTAATCATCTCGAACACGAGCGCGTGGAGAACGAACGAGCGATTGAAAAAAAGTTGAATGAAGCAGGATGCATTGAATCTGTTGAAGCGGCGCGCGGATTAGAGAGGCTTGCGAGCGCGCGTGCGCGTCTTTCGGAAATGTTGCCGCAGACGCGCGCCGAAACTTTAATGAATTGGCTGGATGAAGCGGTGCTTCCGGGACGCGTCGTCGGGGTGGGACGGAACGGGCGGCGCTTCGTGTTTGTGACGCAACGGCGCGGCGGAAATTTCAACGGCATACGCGAAGACGGGCGCGCCGCATCGTTTGCGCTCGAACGCGTCGGCAGAATTTACGAAAACATTTATGCGCTGCGTGAAGATTCGCCGGAATTAGCTTTTGATGATTTACGCGCCAAAAGAAATCAGGCGATCAATGAGCCGCGCCTTCGGGAAACGCGCGTGATGGAAGACGACGCCATTCAACTCATCAACGATGCGATTGATGAAATCACGGGCGCGCAAAACGGCGAAAATAAACAAGACAGCGAGAACAAACAGAACGGCAACAACAAACAGGATGCGTGCGTCGAAGCGCTGTGGTCTGTGATGGAAGAAGCGGAGCGGATCGAGCGCGCGGAAAGCCGCATCGAAAATTTGCGCGCGGAAGTGTGGCAGCCGTTCGAGCAGCGCGCGCGCGTGCTGGATCATTTCGGTTATCTGGATTTCACGGGGGAGCGCGTGACGGAGCGCGGGCGCTGGCTCGCGGACTTGCGCGTGGATCGCCCGCTGCTTGTCGGTGAAGCGTTGCAGGCAAAGTTGTTTGACACGCTCGACGAAGTGCGCGCCGCAGGGCTTGTCGCGGCGCTGGCTTCGGATGCGGATAGAGATTACGGCGAGTTGGAGTTGGACGACGGGCTGGTAAATGCGCTGGCGCGATTTGAAGAAGTGGCTTATGAAGTTGCGACCGTAGAATGGAAGCAGAATCTCGAACCCGCGCCGGAGATAAATTTCTCTGCGGCGGCGTGTGCCGCGCGCTGGGCAAGCGGCGCTGAGTGGGAAGACCTCGTGCGCGAGACACGAGCCGAAGAAGGCGACCTTGTGCGTATGCTTTCGCGCACAGGGGAATCGCTGCTGCAAATCGCCGAGCTTCGCACAGCGCAACCCGCAGCCGCACAGAAAGCCGCGCGCGCTGCGGAAATTATTTTGCGCGAGCCTGTGCGGTGAAAATAATAAACATGCGAAAGGATCAAAACACGCAGTATCGAAAAGCGCGCAACGTTTGCGTCGTGCTCTTGGCGATTTTTGCGCTGATGAATGCGGCGTGCGGGCATTGGAGTTTTTACAAGCCACAGAGCGAGCAGGGTATGAGCCAAATTAAAAAGAATGCTTCGCCGATTGTTTATGTGGCGCTCGGAGATTCGACGGGCGCGGGCGTCGGCGCGCGTGAAGACGGCTACGTCGCGCGCATTTTTACGCGCCTTGATCGTGAGCATGACGGAGCGCGGCTCGTTAATTTGTGCGTGAGCGGCGCAACGACGAATGATCTTTTGCGCGGCCAACTCAATGCGGCGATAAGAGCGCGCCCGACGCTTCTCACGCTCGGCATCGGCATTAATGATGTCACACGCGGCGTGAGCGTCGAACAATTTGCGCAGAATTACGAAACGATTGTCGCGCGTTTGAGAAACGAAACAAGCGCGCCGCTCGTCGTGACAAACATCCCCGACATCGCGCTCGCGCCCGCCGTGCCGGGTGTCGCGCGCGACGAATTGCGCCGCCGCATCAATCTTTTCAACGAACGCATTGATGAAACGACGAAGCGTCACGGCGCGCTCGTTGTCGATACTTACAATGCTACGCGCGATGTGATCGGCGACCACACGGAATTCTTTTCGAGCGACGGCTTTCATCCGTCCGACGCGGGCTATGAATACTGGGCGAAGACGATGTGGCCGACAGTCAAAAGCGCCGTCGGTGAATAACCGCTACGGCTATGTTAAGATAAAGATTGTCGCACGCGATTGAACGCGGCGGCATCATAAGTTTGATTTGTGGAAGAGAAACGATGAAAGTTTTACTTGCGGACGAATACGGTTTTTGTTTCGGCGTCGAGCGCGCCGTCGAGATGGTCGAGGATGCGATAGAGAAGGGCGCGACAGTGCGCGGCCTCGGCGCATTGATTCACAACGCGCAGGAAATGCAGCGGCTCGAAACAAAGGGCGTGGCGACTATAAGCCAGCCCGAAGAAGCGACGCCCGATGTCACGGCGGTGATTCGCGCGCACGGCGTAACGCCGCAAGTGCAAAGCGAATTGCAGAAGCGCGCCGCCGAGGTTATTGATGCGACATGCCCGTTCGTCACTAAAGTTCAGAAGTTAGCCGAACGCGCCGCCAAACAAGGCCGCGACGTAGTGCTTGTCGGCAATCCGGAGCACCCGGAGATGATCGGCGTCGTCGGCTATGCGCCAAACAACACGCATGTCGTGCGCGACGCGAGCGAAGTCGCAAATCTTCCGATGCTTCATCAGCCGCTCGTCGTTTCGCAAACAACGCTCAAGCTGCAAACTTTTCTCGAAGCCGCCGAAGCCGTGCGCCTGAAAGCGGACGCCGAGCCGCAGGTTGTCAATACGATTTGCTCTGCGACGCGCGACCGTCAGGATGCAGCGCGCTCTCTCGCTGGGCACGTCGAAGCCTTTTACGTGATCGGCGGACGCCATTCATCGAATAGCGTCAAACTCCTTGCGGTCTGCAAAGAGCAATGCGCGAAAAGTTTTTTGATTGAAACGCCGGAAGAAATCAACGTGGACGATCTCGCAGGCTTAGAGCGCGTCGGCGTCACCGCCGGAGCCTCCACGCCGAAATGGTTGATAGATCAAATCGTGGAGAAACTACGAGCCATCGGCGAAGATTCGACTTTGTGGCAGGTGTGAGTTTTACAAGCGGGAAGATCAGAAGCCGCAGTCAAGCAGCAGATTTATAAGTCGCTTTCGTCAATTCCTGCCAACTTCATTTTGATAAGCAGCCTTCAATCGCTTCATAGAGATTCTGGAGCGATTCCTCGAAGGTTTCGCCTTGCGTGGCGCATCCGGGAATAGCCGGAACTTCCGCCCAAAAGCCGCCTTCTTCCGCTTCATGCACGATGACTTTAAGTTTCATATTGCTGATGATATAAAGCGGAGCACCTCCTCCAGTGTGAGTCTTTGTTAGACTCAGTTGTGGATTATGCAATCGCCAAAGGAGGCACCCCCAATGACAGTATATATCGGAGTTGATCTTCATGCGCGA